>Ga0247727_10000028_pt1 | contig 296768 bp, 235 predicted proteins | sample WisWelCaveWW1625_FD_202498 | JGI IMG/M metagenome (GOLD analysis project Ga0247727, IMG submission 202498) | Biofilm microbial communities from Wishing Well Cave, Virginia, United States - WW16-25 | ecosystem: Environmental > Aquatic > Deep subsurface > Groundwater > Cave microbial mat... | reverse complement strand
AACACTGATTTAAGCCTGGATATCACTTCACTTACGTCCGGGCTATATGTAATTAAAATAACCACCCCAACCGCCTCATTTTCAAGTCGTTTCCTGGTGGTCCGCTAACCAATCACTCGGGGTTTATTTCTTAGCTTTGCTTCCCTTTATCGGAAGAAATGCCAACAGCTAAAAAAGAAGCTAAAAAGATCACAACCCATGTGCTCCAGGAAATGAAGCGTAAGGGCGAGAAGATCTCCATGCTGACAGCTTATGATTATACGATGGCGCGTATCATTGATGCGGCAGGCATCGATGTAATACTGGTGGGAGATAGTGCATCCAACGTGATGCATGGTAACGAGACAACGCTTCCGATCACCCTGGATCAAATGATATTTCATGCGGCATCTGTTGTACGCGCTGTAACGCGCGCTTTGATCGTGGTGGACCTTCCTTTTGGGACATACCAGGGTAACTCTAAAGAAGCGCTTAACTCAGCGATACGCATCATGAAAGAATCCGGTGCGCATGCAGTAAAATTGGAAGGTGGCGCAGAAGTTAAAGAAAGTGTTCAACGGATCTTATCGGCTGGAATTCCGGTAATGGGTCACCTGGGCCTCACGCCTCAATCGATATATAAATTCGGAACGTATACCGTACGCGCAAAGGAGAAAGTGGAAGCGAAGAAACTCATCGCTGATGCGCATATCCTTGAAGAAGCCGGTTGTTTCGCGATCGTTTTGGAGAAGATACCTGCCACGCTGGGCACCACTGTCGCGAAGTCGCTTGCTATTCCTGCGATCGGTATCGGCGCAGGTGGAGGAGTCGACGGACAGGTTCTCGTGACACATGATATGCTCGGCCTTAACTACGAATTCAGTCCAAGATTTCTGAGGCGGTACATGAATCTTTATGATGATATGCGTGATGCGATAGGGAAGTATATAAAGGATGTCAAGAAAAAAGACTTCCCGAATAAAAATGAGCAGTATTAATATCCTATTTGAGGATAACCACATAATTGCAGTCAATAAGCGCCCGGGTGAGATAGTTCAGGGAGACAAGACGGGCGATAAACCGCTCTGTGAATTCATCAGGGATTATATCAGGGATACGTATAAAAAACCCGGAAATGTTTTTACCGGTGTTGTACATAGAATAGACCGACCGGTCAGCGGGGTCGTATTGTTTGCAAAAACTTCCAAGGCACTTTCCCGTTTGAATGAAATGCTGAAGGAGAGAGAGATCAAAAAGGTTTACTGGGCAATTGTAGACGGGAACCCGGAACCCGAAGGACATCTCATTCATTTTCTGAAAAAGAATCAGCAAAGGAATATCAGTAAGGCGCATGAGAAAGAGATCACCGGCAGTCTAAGGGCCGAACTGAAATATGAAAGGATCGCCTCTTCTGATAAATATCATTTATTGAAAGTACATCTTATGACTGGCCGGCATCACCAGATCCGCAGCCAGCTTTCTTTCATCGGGTGTTCTATAAAAGGGGATCTTAAGTACGGTTCAAAGCGAGGGAATGGAGATGGGTCGATCCACCTTCATGCAGGAGAGGCCTCCTTCATGCATCCTGTCAAAAAAGAGATGCTTTGCATAAAAGCCGATCCCCCTGAGGATAGTTTATGGAATTTCTTCCTCGAGCGCATCAAATAATGCGTTAGTACCGAATTTTGTAAATTAGCACCATAAAATCTGAAACATGATACGTTCTCTACTCGCTTTCGGCTTAGGCCTGATAACAGCAGGCGCATTTGCTCAAACAACGATGACATACAATTACACCGGCAACGTTCAGACGTTTGTTGTTCCGGCCAATGTTTTTTCGTTAACAATTGATGCATCAGGAGCAGAAGGTGCTCCAAACGGTACTGCCATCGGTGGTAAGGGAGGAAGAGTGCAAGGAACACTCAGCGTGAATACGGGTGATACCCTTTTCATCTATGTCGGCGCTCCGGGTGTCAACTCAATGAGTAGTACCGGCGTATTTAACGGAGGCGGCGGAACTTATTCTTACAATACCTGCGGCACGGCCGGTACAGGCGGCGGAGGTACGGATATTCGATTCAATGATACACTGCTCACAGACCGCATGATCGTAGCAGGCGGCGGTGGCGGAGCAGGAGGATACGTTAGCGGAAATCAAACGTATAATGGTGGTGACGGAGGCGGATTAATTGGAGTGGATGGAGTCTTTTGGCCTACATATTCTAACTCAGGCGGCAAAGGCGGAACGCAATCAGCAGGAGGCGCGGGTGGTGTGGCATGCTGCAGTTGTCCTACTTATACTACTTCCGGTGCGCTCGCCCTTGGCGGAACAGGTTCCGGAGATTGTGCCGGCGGTGGCGGCGGCGGCGGTGGATATTATGGTGGAGGCGGGGCTTGCTTTGGTGCGGGTGGCGGAGGCAGCAGTTATACTTCTGTCGCAATTTCGGCTGTTACGCACACTCAGGGTTACAAGACCGGAGATGGGATCGTCATGATCACATATACTCCCTCTGCATCAGGTATAGAAAGTAGTGTTGCATCTTCTTATGTGAATATCTTTCCAAATCCATTCAATGACTTCCTTTCAATTAGTACAGATGCAAAAACCCTTGATGTAACTTTTTATGATGTTTCAGGAAAACAAATTAAGAAGGTACAAGTTCATGAAGGAACCAGCATGTTGAAAGTGGAAGAATTTTTGCCGGGGGTATATTTCCTTGAGCTTTCCTTAAATTCAGAAAGAAAGGTTCTGAGGATCGTAAAGACAAAATAGGGTGTAAGCCTTTTGATCATTTTATTATCAGCTTCCCCAGGATCAAAGCCGTTGCTCCTTTTTTTCTTCGAACGTAATCCTTTGAAACCATCGAAGCCATTCGGAGGATCATATCGTCCCGCAAGAAAAAATCCATGCGTTGCTTTAGGTCTTCCGAAGAGCTTATTGTGAACGCCCCTCCTTTTTCGATCAACTCAACTGCTTCTCTGAATTTTCCAAAATTAGGTCCGAAGATGACGGGCACTCCGTAAACTGCCGCCTCAAGTATATTATGAATCCCGCTTCCGAAACCACCACCTATATACGCGAAGTTTCCATAGCGATATAATCCGGAGAGCATTCCTGTGTTGTCGATAATTAGGATTCTGCAAGAAGTGATCCGGCTTTTTTCAAATTCTGAGTAACGCATTGGGTTGAACGCAGCAAAAGTCTTTGAGATGCTTGCCAGGTGTTCCTCGTTGACAACATGCGGTGCAATAATAAGTTTAAACGAATGATCCGACCTCATCCATTCAGACAAGATCTGTTCATCCTTTTCCCATGTGCTTCCGCACACGATCGTTCTGGCTTGAGCGGAAAACGCTGCCGCTTTTTCATTGCGATCACTTCGCTCAGCAATTTCTGAGACCCTGTCGAATCGCGTGTCACCTGTGATCGTATGCTTTTCCACTTCAATGCTGGTAAGAAGGCCGGATGAAACATCATCCTGTACGAAAATGTGCTCGTAACCATTCAGCGCTCTCCTGAACCAGGAGCCATACCATTTGAAGAACGGCTGATCTTTCCTGAATATTCCCGAAACAAGATAGTGGGGAATGTTTCTTTTTTTCAGCGCCCTGAGAAAATTATACCAGAATTCATACTTTATGAAGACCACTGCATGGGGACGGACAAGGTCCAGGAATTTTTCAACCTTAGATGGAATATCTGCCGGCAAGTAGGTGACAACATCAGCGCCTTGATAATTCTTTCTTATGTCGAACCCGCTTGGAGAAAAAAAGCTAAGCACGATCCGAATAGAGGGAGAATCTCGTTTCATCTTTTCCATCACGGGTCTGCCTTGTTCAAATTCTCCAAGCGAAGCGCAGTGAAACCAAACTGTCTTTTGAATACCTCCGGATGTCGTGCGCTTCATTTTTTCCTCAAGTGATCCGAACAACTCTCTTCGACCTTCGAGCCACTTTTTTGCTTTCGCAGAACGCAATGATGCGATACGGATAGCCAGTATGTAAATGTGTATGGAGAGGGTATAAAGGAAATGCATCCGTCTTTAGTGATAGTAGATCTCCTTGGCCGTTTTTTTGTATAGTGGCAGCATCCAGCCAAGACGAACACCAGTGAGCATGTCGAAACGCTGACGTGTATCCTGTTCCATGGTGTCAAAATTGTAAGTACGCCTGCTTTTTGTGAAGGATTGGAACGATTCGATCCCGGCGAAGAAATTGATCTTCTTCTTATTCCCGAAATGAATATAGCCGATGAACTCGGAAATGGTATATCCGCTCGTTAGCCTGTCATAACCTTTCTTATAATCTCCTGTCAACTGTGGCGACCGGTTCCCGATATCATCGATGCGGATCCTATGATACATTCCTCCTAACCCGAGGGAAAGAAGAATACCGGAGTTTGGATTAGGTCCGATCACAGGGATCAGTTTTCCTATATTTCCGGTCCAGGTCATCCCCCTTTCAAAAAGACGAACGGTCGCGAACTGCCCGTTCTGATCGATGATAAATCCGGCATTGGCGCTTACAGAATCCAGGATGTTATCCTCCCGAACAACATTTCCGAAAATGAAACCTGTTTCAAATCCCAGTGTAATGTTTTTTTTGGTCTTTATGTGAAACCCAATGCCGGCCGAGGAAGAAGGTCCAAAGCGGTCCGAAAGGTCCCCGGAAGGAAGATGAAAGGAATACGAAAAGCCGAAAAAAGGAATTTTTTCAAGACTATCCTTGACATCCTGGCAGATGCCGGTTAGTTGAAGGCAAATGCAAACAAAGAGGACGATTATGCGTTTCATAAATGTGATCGCGAAGATACGAAAACACAGTTATGCCCGATTTTTCTTATCTTCGCACCGCATGTTAACGTCCAATGGAACAAGCAGTTAAGAAGATACAGATGGTCGATCTTAAGACGCAGTACAACCGTCTTAAACCGGAAATTGATGAAGCCATAAAGGCAGTTCTGGATCATGCCATCTTTATTAACGGACCTGAAGTAAAATCATTTGCTTCTGATCTTTCTCAATACCTGGGAGCGAAGCATGTGATTCCCTGCGCAAATGGCACGGATGCCTTGCAGATCGCAATGATGGCGTTGGATCTGAGACCAGGCGATGAAGTGATCACTGCGGATTTCACCTATGTGGCAACTGCAGAGGTGATCGGACTCCTGCAACTAACCCCTGTGCTTGTTGATGTGTATCCAGGCACATTTGACATTGATGTGGATGCGATCGAGAAGGCCATTACACCGAGAACAAAGGCGATCGTGCCGGTTCATCTCTTCGGACAGTGCGCTGATATGGAGAGGATCATGACCATCGCGAAAAAACATAATTTGCATGTGATCGAGGATGTTGCGCAGGCCATCGGAGCGGATTATAAATTCAAAGACGGAAGATCAGGGAAAGCCGGTACGATCGGTACGATCGGTTGTACATCTTTCTTTCCTTCCAAGAATCTTGGATGTTATGGCGACGGGGGCGCAATTTTCACTAATGATGAAAACCTGGCAAGAAGGATCCGTATGATCGCAAATCACGGGCAAAGTGTACAATATGTTCATGATGAGATCGGTTGTAATTCCCGTCTCGACAGCATTCAGGCAGCAGTTCTGGGAGTGAAGCTTAAATATCTTGATGCTTTTGCAAAGGCTCGAAACCGGGCTGCGGATCTTTATGATAAAGCTTTCTCGGGGAATAAGTTTTTAAGGATCCCTGAAAGAGTTTCATACTCGAATCACGTGTTTCATCAGTATACGCTGGTATTGAATAGGATTGACCGCGAACAACTTAAAATTTTTTTGGAGGCAAAGGGAATTCCGGCAATGATCTATTACCCCATTCCGCTTCATTCCCAGAAGGCATTCAGCAGTGATCGGTACAAACCCGGCGACTTTCCGGTGACAGAATCTCTTTGCGCATCGGTGATCTCGCTGCCCATGCATCCTGAGCTTGAAGGTTCAACTGTCGCGTTAATTTCCTCTGCAGTCCTGGAAGGAGTTGAAAAATTCAAATTGAAATGAATATTGCAGTAATAGGTACAGGTTATGTTGGTTTGGTGACAGGGACCTGTCTCGCCGAGACAGGGAATAACGTCAAGTGTGTTGACATTGATGAAGAGAAGGTGAAGAAATTGCGAGCCGGCGTGGTTCCTATCTATGAGCCGCATCTTGACGTACTTTTCCACAGGAATATTAAAGCCGGGCGGCTTTCATTTACTGTCTCACTCGCAGAAGCCGTAAAGGATGCGAAGGTCATCTTTCTCGCTCTTCCTACACCTCCGGGGGAAGACGGCTCCGCGGATCTGAGTTACATTCTTGGAGTATCGCGTGAGCTTGGCAAACTGATTCAGGAATATAAGGTGATCGTTGGAAAAAGTACTGTTCCCGTTGGTACCGCGGCCCTGGTGCGAGCAGAGATAAGCAAACATACAAAGACAGATTTTGATGTAGTTTCGAACCCTGAGTTTCTAAGGGAAGGCTTTGCGGTGGATGATTTCATGAAGCCTGACCGTGTCGTGATCGGATCTTCTTCTGAGAAGGCAAGACGGATCATGGAGGAGCTGTATAAGCCGTATGTACGGCAGGGAAATCCGATCCTTTTTATGGATGAGCCTTCTGCTGAGTTGACCAAGTATGCAGCAAATGCATTTCTTGCTTCCAAGATTAGTTTCATGAATGAGATCGCAAATTTGTGTGAAAAACTGGGCGCGGATGTGGATATGGTCAGGATGGGAATGGGGTCAGATGAGCGCATAGGTAAACGTTTCCTTTTTCCGGGGATCGGGTACGGTGGATCGTGTTTTCCTAAGGACGTTCAGGCGCTGGCCAGGTCAGCGAAGGAAATTGGTTATGATTTCCGGATACTCGATGCGGTGATGAAAGTGAATGAAAAGCAAAAAACCATTATCGTTCCCAGGATATTGAAACATTTCGGTAATTCACTGAAGGGAAAAAAAATTGCAGTATGGGGCCTGGCCTTTAAGCCCGATACGGATGACGTGCGGGAGGCTCCTGCGGGATATATTATTCAACGGATCCTGGCTGAGGGCGCATCTGTCTCCGCATTCGACCCGGAAGCAATGCATAATATGAAGTCGGTGCTAAAGGATTCTGTAACGTATTGTGCTGATCAGTATGCAGCGCTGGATGAGGCTGATTGTCTCATTATTTGTACTGAATGGAGCGTCTTCCGGACACCGGATTTTTCTAAAATGGGAACTTTGATGAAGGGGAAAGTAATTTTTGACGGAAGAAACCTCTATAGTCTTGAGCAAATGAAAGAGTCCGGCTTCCGTTATTTTTCAGTTGGCCGGGCTGATATCTGATGCTTCACCGCAAAGCATACACGTAGATCTTTCGGACGTCTCCTCCCGTTACAAGATTATAAATACCTTCCCGGTTCAGGTCCCCTATACTAAAGGGTGTTATCCCATGAAGCGGCGTTCCTGATACAGGCAAGCCTTTCGAATCGAAAAGCCATAACTCGTTTTCAGTGCCATCAAATAATCCTACGTGATCTCCTCCTGGAAATTTGTAGACTGAAGTATTGGAAGGAATGGATCCTTGTAATATTTTTTGAAACAATATTTTTTTATCATGAGAAAAAACGGTTAGTTTGTTTCCGGAAACGATCAGGTATTCTTCTAACCTGTCGCGGGTAATATCTGCATAAAGAAAATGAGTTAACGAAATGATACCTTCAAATTCAAGCACCTCTTTTTTTCCTGTTCCGCTTACCTTATGGATCTTTCCGAGACTGTCTGCCGCTACCAGCCAGGAATTTGCCAGATCTTTTCCCTTGTCGAGGTAAAAGATTTGCAAGTTGGCAGGAAGTTTTTCCTTCAGGATAGCGTGTGCTTCACCGCGGCGGTTCCAGAAATGAATCTTGCCCTTTTCATCGCAGGCAATGATGTGATCCTTCTCACCAATACGCAAATGCATTATGCCTGATTCAATTCCTTCGCCGGCATTCGGCGAAGTCCATTTCGGGGCTACCTCACCGTTTATGGTGTAATTCCTGAGTTGACCATTCTCTGTAACAAACAGGATCCGGTAATCCAGATCTCCTTCATAATCCAGGAGTGTTAAGGGTGTAGTTATTGAACTTCCCGGCCGAAGCGGAAAGCCCTTCAGATCCTTACCGTTTCTGTCGATCAGGTGTACCGCAGAACGCGTATTGAAAAGGTATTGCAATTTCTTATTCTTATAAACATCGACCTGGTACACTTGTCCCATTATTTTTCCCCCTATCCATTTTTTCCAGAGGATCTTTCCTGAATTGGAAATGAGATACAATGTTCCGGCATCATCCTGTACGAATACCTCTTTCATCCCATTATTATGATTCGTTACCAGGAAGGGTTTTGTTGACAGGCAAGTATCCAATTCGGTTTCCCAGACAGTTGCAAATTCATTTTTGGTGGAACGGTTATGACGAAGATGAACTGAAGTATAATGCATGCCTTTCTCTGAAGTAAGTTGTAATCCGCATGATTCAAAATTCATAAGGATACCGGAATGGACAGCGAGATCCTTTTCAAGATCCGATCGTAAGAGTTGCGCATACTTCTCAACAGATCCAACGATCGAGGTATAAAAGAACAAATTGCATTCAGGCGAAAAGTTGTCCTTTATGAAGGATACGAAGGAAGCAGAGCGCCCGAGTATCCTTCCCGTATAAATGGAATTGGCAATGGACTGAAGCGCCTCCGGATCATTTGCGAAAAAAACAAGATCATGTGCTTCCAGGAAATATGTGGATGCGATCTGGTCGAATGGCGCGCCTAGTAAAGTTCCCAGTGCATTATTAAGATGGATCTTTCTCACAGGGAATCCAAAGAACCGGGAGGAATCAACGCCGTTACCTGTTATTGAATCAAGCCTGGTTGCCAGCTCAGACAGGAGTTCGTGTGATCGTGTGCTGTCAGCGCTTCTGAAGACTGCATATGGAAACGCAAGAGGCGTTTCTCCTCCGGGAGAATGTATGAAGCCGTATGCGAATTCATCCTCTGCCCATCCTAGTAATGCACCCTCACCATTGATGCCAAGTTCATTCTTCCACTTTTCACTGACCATGCTGAAATCTTCAGACAACTTATTCAATTCTTGAAATTTCCTTAAATTATCCAGGTAGGAATTCATGTCTTCTATGCCATAATACGCGAATAGAACAGTCGAGGAAGGAAGTGAATAAGGAAGGAGCATCTCTTTCGGCGTCGCGTCATGGCATGTTTCAAGGTATCCGGAACCTGATTGCCCCCGCAGGGTATATCCATTCAGCGAAAGGTTGTTTGACTTCAGGCTAAGGTCCAGTTCACACCATTCGGCAAAGCCGGGGATCACTTCGGGATCTTCGGAATAGGCTTCCTTCAGCCAGGTAGTATATAGCGCCGGAAACCTTGGCATGTGAATGAAAATATTTGCGTCCGATTTTTTTCCGGAAATGGCAAGAGCCTTCACAAATGAGGGATCTGTCAGGATGTGAGTGGAATTAACCATTCCATCAAGCGATCGTTTCAACATTGATCCGGAGAAACTCATCACCAGGACCCCATCTGTCAATGACCAATAACACTTCCTTCCGGACCGTACAACCGATCCCTCAAATATCAAAATTCCGGAAATAGCCGTTTCTGTTGAACTTATCTCCTGAAACAGTTCCTGAAGTAAGGCGCTCAACACATTTCGTTCTTCTTCATCCTGAACTGAACAGGTGATGAGGAACTCGATCGAATTATCTTCACCGGAGTGCAGGGACAGATTTAGCCTGTTAGTCCGGAAGAGGGATTTAGTGTCCGGGAGCACACTTAACAGGGAATCGATCCGGTGAAGTTCCCGGTCCAGTTCCTCCATCGCCCTTCCTTTGCACAGGTCATCCCACATCATGTTGGCTTCTGAAAATCTCTTCCAGGTCGATTGAATATCGGTTCCGGATGCGATTAGAATGGCATCCTGCGGTATGGCTTCGAACGGATCCCGCGTTGGTTTACTTACACCCTGGTAATATATATAGAACCATACAAGACCCGGGAGGACAGTAACAAGCAACAAGCCAAGTAATATTTTTTTAAACATGATCAGAGGTCCAGGGAAAGCTGAGCTTCCAGCAAGCGAAAGCTTTTTCTGTGGAATGGGGTTGTACCGAACATTTTAAGAGCTTCCCTGTGAGCAGCGGTTGGATAGCCCTTATTCTCCAGCCACCGGTATTGCGGGTAGTATGTGTGGAGATCCCGCATGAAATCATCCCGGTATGTTTTCGCGAGAATGGAAGCTGCAGCGATCGATCGAAAGCGGGCGTCACCTTTGATCATGCATTTGAACGGAACACCTTTCCAGGGTTTAAAGCGGTTGCCGTCAATAATAAGGGAATCGGGCAATATATTGAGTTTGTCAAGCGCCCGGTGCATCGATAGGATGGATGCTTTCAGAATATTTATTTCATCGATCTCCTCCGGCGTTGCAGAGGCAACAGCCCAATGTAAAGCGTTCTTCTCAATGTAATCTCGTAATTCTGTCCGTGTTCCCGCGTCCAGTTTTTTGGAATCATTGAGTTTCGGATGATCGAATCCCGCAGGAAGGATCACCGCTGCGGCAAATACGGGACCGGCCAGGCACCCTCGACCTGCCTCATCACATCCTGCTTCCGTGACATCCGGCATTGTATCTCCATCCAGCCTCATTCTAAAGCTTTTTCAATACTCTTCCACAACGCGGCGGCGCTTTTTTCCCATGTAAAGTGTTGTGAACGGATCAACCCTTTCGAAGAAAGATCCTTATGTAAGGAATCGTCGCGTGAAATACGTAATAACGCGTCACATATAGAATGAACAGAGAACGGATCTGCGAGTATCGCTGCTTCGCCTGCAACTTCAGGCATAGAGGTCCGGTTTGAGGTGATGATCGGTACACCGCAACGCATCGCTTCGATCAATGGGATTCCGAAGCCCTCAAAGTAGGGCACATATACCAATGCATAAGCCGAGGCTGTTACACTTGCCAGTTCAGTGGTAGACAAATAGCCGGTGAAAAGCACATCGCCGCCGAATTTCATTTTTGCGATCTCATGATCATCATTTGACCAGCTCATTTTCTGTCCTACTATGAGCAGCTTTTTCCTGTTTCCGCCTGATTTCCGATAATTTTCATACGCTTGTAAAAGTCTGGGAATATTCTTCCTTGGATGAAGCGATCCGACATATAGGAAATAATCAAGCCCTGTCGTATAACGCTGCCGCACCTCTTCCTTGGTTCTCTCATCCACAACTTTAAAACTTTCCTGGACTCCATTGTAAACCACATCGATCTTTTCTTCAGGGATGTGATAATTACTTACGATCGTCTTTTTAGAGAATTCAGAGACAGTAACAAGTCGCGAGCAGTTTTCTGCAAATCTCGGGAAATACTTTTTATAAAATTTCCTGGTGAGTAGTGGAAGGTCGTTGGGATAATATTCGAAATTCAGATCATGTATGACGTTTACGCAGGGTATCGGAAGTCTATTGATGGGCATAAAACCATCAGGCGAAAGGAAGATATCTGCTTTGTGTTTTTTAAGCACGCTCGGGAGGACGAATTTCAACCAATGGTACCAAAGCAGGGGATGTCGGGTTTGCGGCCCCGCCACAACCGGAAAAATGTTGTCAGAAGTGATGAAAGACCCATGATACGAACGATCAAAAATGAGAATGAATTTGTGTTCAGGGTGTAACCTGGCGATCCTGGAGAGGGTCTCACTTGCAAAAATACCGATCCCTTCCATTTTGTTATGGAGAAGCAACCGGCAATTTACAGCGATATTCACGCAGCAAAGATAGAACTCCGCACGAAAGGGGAAGCACACCCGTAATTGGCAGGACCTGAGTGTTTTTCATTACTTTTACCGCTATGCAAAAGAAATTTGTCACGAATCTGGCGCTCCTTTTATCGCTGAATTTGCTGATAAAAACATTCTGGGTCTTTGGCATTGACCGGGAGATGCAGATCGCGGTTGGAACGGAAGATTACGGGCTGTACTTTGCATTATTCAACTTTTCTTTCTTAATGAATATCCTGTTGGATTTTGGTATAACCAATTTCAACAATAAGAATATTGCTCAAAATAATCATCTGCTCACAAAACATTTCTCAAGCCTGACCGTACTTAAATTCTCGCTGGCAGTTCTGTACATCGTAATCACATTGGTTTCGGGCTGGCTGATAGGCTATGATGAGCGTTTGATGCGATTGCTCTTATGGCTTGGCTTCAACCAGTTCCTCATTTCCCTCATCATGTATCTGAGAAGCAACCTGGCCGGATTGCATCTGTTCAGGACCGACAGTTTTATTTCTGTGCTTGATAGAACGATAATGATTGTCATCTGTCTCTTTCTTTTATATGGGGATGTGATCATCAAAATGGATATCATGTATTACGTATACGCACAGACCGCCGGATACCTTCTTACTGCCGGCATCACTTTCATCATTGTGGTCAGTAAAACGGAAACGCTTCGACTTAAGCTAAGCTGGCCTTTTTCACTTATGATCCTGAAAAAGAGTTTTCCTTTTGCCATCCTCGTATTACTAATGACGTTTTACAACCGTATCGATACGGTGATGCTGGAACGCATGCTGCCTGAGAAGGAAGGCGCATTCCAATCGGGTATTTATGCCCAGGGTTATCGCTTTCTTGACGCAACAAACATGATTGCGTTTCTTTTCTCCGGCTTATTATTGCCGATATTTTCCAGGATGATAAAATTCAAGGATTCTGTTGAACAGTTGGTCAAGCTTGCATTCACCTTGCTTATCACGCCTGCGATCGTCATAGGCACGGCTTGCTTTTATTACCAGGGTGAGATCATGGAGTTATTGTATTCAACAAGTTACGCCAATGAGGCCGTGTCAGTTTTCGCGATTCTTATGCTATGTTTCATTCCCATCTCAACAACCTACATTTTTGGAACCTTGCTCACCGCTAATGGTAATTTGAAGGAGCTTAATATAATGGCTGCGAGCGGTATGTTGATCAATGTGTTGCTAAACCTTATCCTGATCCCTTATTACAAGTCCTTTGGATCCGCTGTTGCGAGCCTGGCAACGCAATTGGTGATGGCCATAATACAGGTATTGATCGTACAAAGATCTTTTCGCTTCCGAGTCAATAAACGCTTAATTGGTATACTAATTCTCTATACCACAGGAGTGATACTCATAGGATACACGAGTAAGTATGTTCATGGGAACTGGATGGTTTGCTTCTTGATCATGATCATCACTTGTGGACTATGGGCATTCATTACCCGTCTTATCAGCATAAGAGGCATGATGAGAATCCTCAAATACGGATGATTTTTGACCCATTTTAGGCAATAAACTGACTTAAAATTAGTTGCCCATTCTTATCGGGAATTTTCATACTTTTGGCCTCCCTGAAACTATGATTACCTAATTTTCAGGTCATTATGCCCAATAATCAGAAGGATAGCTTTGACTCAACTCACCTGCTGGTATTCCTGTATCGGTGGCGGAAGGTGATTATTTCCATTACCGCTGTTGGATTTGCCGCTTCTATTCTGGTCTCCCTGCTTATCAGGAATAAATACAAGTCGACGGTCATACTTTTTCCAACAACAACCAGTTCAGTATCGAAAGCTCTGCTTGGTGATAATAGAAGTTCTAAGGACGATATTCTCCAATTCGGAGAGGAGGAAGAGGCTGAGCAAATGCTTCAGATCCTGAACTCCAACGTGATCCGGGATTCGATCATTGAACGCTATCATCTTCTTGAACACTATGATATAGACCCAGAAAGTGAAACGAAGCAGACGGATCTTTACCGGGAATATGAAGGTAATATCACCTTTCAGAGGACCGAGTTCATGTCGGTCAAGGTGGAGGTGCTTGATACCGACCGGGAAAAAGCGGCCCTGATGGCAAATGATATTGCTGCCTTGTATGACACCATTATTTCAAGGATAAAGAAAGACAGGGCGCAAGTAGGATTTCAATATGTAGAACAGACTTACAGAACACTTGAGCGCGAGATATTCAAAACCCAGGATTCGCTCAATATGCTTATGAAGCTGGGTGTGATGGACTATGAATCACAAGCTGAGCGACTGAACGAGGCTCTCGGAAAAGCCATACTTGACGGCAAAACTCAGGCGGCCCAAATCTTAAGAGAAGAGTTGAATAAATTATCAAAATATGGTGAAGCATATATGTCCCTGCGCGATAACCTTGAATTCCTGCGTAAACAACTTTCAGATGTACGTATCAAGTATGAGATGGCAAAACTCGACATGGAGGAAACCCTTCCCGATAAATTCATTGTGGATAAGGCGTTTGCAGCTGAGAGAAAATCGTATCCTGTCAGGTGGCTGATCGTCGTAATATCAACTACCGCGACATTCATTCTTTCCATCCTGCTTATTATCGCGATGGAAAGCCTTAACAGGATCCGAAAGGATACTGCACATAAGATCACAAAGGAATGAGTGATATGTTCAACAATATTGACTTGCTCAAGCTCATCCTTAAATGGAAGAAGCAACTGGCCGTCGTGGTGGTGTTGGCCTTTGTGATGGCTTTTGTCTTTTCACTTCCTGTATTCATTACACCCTTGTATCGTTCAACGGCCGTCATTTATCCTTCGAATCTTATTCCCTACGGTATTGAAACACCAACTGAACAGATGCTCCAGTTGTTCGAGTCTAATCAGATACGGCAGGAAGTGATGCGCAGACATAACCTGGCAACGCATTATGATATCGATACCACGGACCGTAATCCCGGAAATTTTTCGGAACTGTACAAGACCTTTGATGACCATGTGAGGATCAGTAAGACAGAGTTTGAAGCGGTTGAATTGATCGTAATGGACAGTGATCCGGATTCGGCCTATAAGATATCCATGTCTATGATCGAACTTTTCAATAAGAATACGCGGCTAATCCATAAGAAAAAATCGGAGGAGGTAGTGAAGATCATCAATGCACAAATGGAAAGAAAGAAACTGGAAATAGATTCTGTTTCAACCCTCTTGAAGGAACTTAAGGTCAAATACGGAATTATAGATTATAAATCGCAGGCAAAAGAAGCAAGCAAGGAGTACTACCGCTCACTGGGTACGAATTCAAAAAAGACAGCTGACATACTTGTCTCTTTAAGAAATCTCGAAGAGCGGGGTAACGAGTACATCAAGCTGAATGAACACATGCAATCTGCCATTAGTACTTTTGACCAGCTCAGGGTGGAACATGATAATGCCTTTCGGGATGTCGTGAAGGTCCTTACCTATACAAACGTGGTAGTTAAACCGGTGGTTGCCGACAAGAAGTCATATCCTGTCAGATGGGTTATTTGTGCTTTTTCAATGATGTCAGCCTTCCTGGTTTACCTTATTGGCATCATCATCATCGAGCGTTTCAGACGGTAGTCTCACCATGACAGAACAGGCAAAATTAACCTGGCTTTATATTCTCAGCGGAGCGTTCATCCTCATTAATACCTTATTTATCGCTTATGAGTATTACTGGTTCAATATTCTTCCCGGCATTGCAGTGATCATCCTTCTCGCCTTGTTTTCTCTCGATAAGTTGATGTACATTATTGTGTTCCTGACCCCTCTTTCTATCACTCTCAAAGATGTGAAGGAATTCGGCGTGGCATTGAGCGTGCCTACAGAACCGCTTCTTTTCGGCGTCACCATTATTTTTCTGTTCAGATATCTTTACGAGGGCTACATCGATAAAAAAGTAATTCGTCACCCGATCACGATTTTGATCATACTTAACCTGGCGTGGATGTTTCTCACTACGCTTACAAGTGAGATGCCTTTGGTCTCTCTCAAATACTTCATTTCACGACTTTGGTTCGTTATCCCTTTTTACTTTGTAGGGATCCTGCTTTTTAAGAACAAGGAAAATATTGCCAGATACATCTGGACATATCTCCTCTCATTTACCATAGTGGTGATCTATACCCTTATCAATCACGCGAGGGGAAATTTTGCAGAACAACCTGCACACGTTGCCATGGTTCCTTTCTATAACGATCATACTTCGTATGGCGCTATGTTAGCCATGTTCATACCGCTCATGTTCGTTTTTATGACATGGAAAAGTTTTACCCGTACACAGAGATTGTTCACCGTCATCCTGTTTCTGATCTTGCTCTTTGCAACCGTCATGTCATATACGCGAGCTGCCTGGGTCAGTCTTGGTGTGGCTTTAAGTGTTTATGTGATCCTGAAACTGCGGATCAAGTTCGTTACTGTATTAACGATAGGCGTTGCCGGGATGGTTACCTTTTTCGCATTCCAGGAACGGATCTTCATGAAACTCGAAAAGAACAAGAAAGCTTCTTCTTCTGACCTGACCGAACATATTCAATCCATATCGAATATTTCTACAGATGCTTCTAACCTGGAACGGATCAACAGGTGGCAGTCAGCGATTCGTATGTTCAAGGAAAAACCGGTATTTGGATGGGGACCAGGAACATATATGTTCCAGTACGCCCCGTATCAGTTTTCGTATGAAAAAACATATATCAGTACCAACGCAGGAGACCGGGGAAACGCGCATAGTGAGTACATCGGTCCGTTAGCTGAATCCGGAATACCCGGGATGTTATCGGTTATTGCGCTGGTGATTGCAGTGTTGTATACCGGTGTTTCATTGTATAAGCGAACTGAAGGTGATCCTAAACGATATCTGCTTTTAGCCACACTTCTTGGCCTGATCACATATTTTGTGCACGGAATATTGAATAATTTCCTTGATACAGATAAAGCATCAGCCCCATTTTGGGGATTCATCGCAATTCTCGTCGCATACGATATTTACCACTCAAACCGTTCAAAAAAACCGGCAGGTGAATAAGGTGATATCATCAATATAAGGCTGATCTTCTCTGTGTCTGTCAAGGGACCGGATAATATTACTGTTCAGTTCCGTCATCGATTGCTCCCTTCCGTCGATCATCAACTTTTCAAGTGAAGCTGTACCAAACTCCAGGTTCGAATTATTCTCAACTTCCACAACACCATCAGTATAACAAACGATCGTGGCCGGCGTCTGCATGTGTACCAGTCCTTCCCTCACACGAGGGATCTCGTCAAACATTCCTAACCCGGTACAACCGGTACGTAAAAGTGAAGTAGTATTCCCGCTCAATATGATCGGCGGGTTATGACCGGCATTAACGTAATTGAGGATCTTAGTCACATGATTGTATTTTGCAATGAAGAACGTGATGAATTTTTCTCCCTTTGCATTATTCATTACGATCGTGTTCAGCTCCTTCACCAGGTCGGTCAAAGAAGTAATATGTTGGAGGAGAATACGTAAATTGGCCTGGAAGTTTGACATTAGCAAAGCTGCAGCAACCCCTTTCCCTGATACATCCGCCATACAAAAAGCAACTTCATTTTCATTCAGCCTGATAAAATCATAATAATCCCCGCCTACCTGCCTGTGCGGAAGATAAAAAGCTGCAATATCCATCGTGGCATTGGAAGGAAGCGTACTTGGAAACAGCATACTTTGCATTTCTGATGCCAGTTCCAGCTCCTTCTTGATCGCCGCCTGTTTCAGGTTTTCCTTGAATAATTTCTTATTCTCTATGGCAACTATGATGATGTTTGTGAGTGTTTGGATGAAAGGAAGATGACGGATCGTTGGGCTCATTTCCAGCTTCTGCTCGTTGATATCACCAATAAGTACGTATGCAAGCGGACTTGATTTATGAAATACCGGAATGACAATGTCAAAGTCGAGTTTTACATTCCCTTCAGATAGATTGACAAAGGAGATCTCCTTAATATGTCCCAATTTTGCCTCCACATCGAACTCAGGAAGATCATTCGTGCCAAATTTCATTATGGTCTTCCAGCCTTCATCAAAGGCCAGTAGCACCAGTTTCCCGATCTGAAGTTGATCGGTGGCAACTTTTTTGAAAATTTCAAGGAGTTCTGTGGTCGAAAAATTATTATTGATCGCTTTGGTCACCTCCAAAAGTGAACTAAGCTTGATCTCCATCAGCTTTGCACGTGAAAAGGGCTTATTTGTTGGGCCAACGCTCATCAAGGGGACGCGATTTACTATAAAGTTAACCGCTTTACCGAGGTTTCAAATAAAATTAGACAAACGGCTGGAAAGCACCGATAAAAGGCCGAAAGTTCCGGGTTTTCAGGGTTTCAACCCTTATCCTTTCGAAGTTTCTCCAGGATGTCAGGAATGCGTTTCACATTAGCAAGTTCCTTCATCTTCTCTCTTGCTTCACCCGCAGGACTGCCAAAGTAACTTTTTCCGGATTCAAGATCCATTCCTACACCTGACTGGGCAAGAACCGTAACGCCATCAGCAATCTGAATATCACTCGAGATCCCGGCCTGACCCCACATCGTGACCTTATTTCCAATTGTTACCACACCTGCAATACCAACCTGGGCGGCGATCAAACACATCTCGCCGGTGATCGTATCATGGCCGATGTGAACATGATTATCGATCTTGCTTCCTTTACCGATGACGGTATCCGCTGATACTCCACGGTCAATGGAGCATAGCGAACCAATCTCAACATCATCTCCGATCACAACCTTTCCGCAAGAGATCATTTTCTCAAAACCCTTTTCACGTTTTTTATAATAAAATGCGTCACTCCCGATCACGGTGCCGGCGTGAATGGTCACATTATTCCCAATAACACAGTTATTATAAATAACAACGTTCGGATGCAGGATACAGTTCTCGCCAATTCGCACATGATGTCCAATGTACACGCCTGGCATGACGGTGGTAGTTTTCCCGATCTCAGCTGTAACCGAAACAGGATTATCCAGTGCCAGGGAATTTGGGAAATAATGCGTGACAAGTTTATTGTAAGCGACAAAAGGTTCGGAAGTGATAAGCAGCGATTTACCGGCTGGACACTCCACTTTTTTATTGATAAGTATCGTTGTTGCCGCTGAACCCAGCGCTTTGTTATAATACTTTTCATGATCAACAAATACAAGGTCCCCTTTCTCTACACGGTGGATCTCGTTAAGCCCGGCAACTAATTGATCCGGATCGCCGATTACCTCAGCCGAGATCAGCTTTGCTATTTCTTTCAGTTTGAGAGGAGAAGCAAACTTCATTGTCTTAGTTCTTCACACGCTCCATATAGGCTTGCGTCCTCGTGTCAACCCTGATCTTTTCCCCCGTATTCACAAATAGCGGGACATTCACAACAGCGCCGGTCTCAAGCGTAGCCGGTTTAAGGGTATTGGTTGCTGTATCGCCTTTCACCCCGGGTTCGCAATAAGTAATGATGAGTTCAACAAATGTAGGAGGTTCCGCAAGAATGGGATTCTCACCTTCAAATGCAACTTTTATGGTCATACCTTCCTTCAGGAATTTTTTATTCTCACCGAACATGCCTGAGTTCAGATAAACCTGCTCGTAATTTTCATTGTCCATTACTACTATGAAATCATTCTCATGGAAAATGAACTGCATATCCTTGAACTCTACGCGTACGATCTCAATGAGTTCGCCGGAACGAAAACGGTTCTCAACGAGCCTTCCGGTCTTCAAATTCCGCATCTTCGCCTGGAAGAATGCACGCAGATTGCCGGGGGTTCTGTGCTGGTATTCCAGGATCTGGCAGATCTCCTTGTTAAAGCGGATAAATGAACCCACTCCTATATCGCCCGTATCAGCCATCGTGTTTTTTTTGAATTATTGTCTATTAAAAAGGGTAGCAAAGATAGCATTCTGACCCATGTTCTCAAAATAAGGTTTTGAGCTCAATTCATAGGCAAATTAGTCCTATTTTAGACGTAGATATGGCTTCCGGAAATACAGAAAAGATACTGGATCACCCCGCTCCTGCCGCGACAGGTAACGTGCTCCCGGTACTCATTTCCGTATTTTTCTTTTGGGGATTTGTAGCAGCCAGTAACGACATTCTCATTCCTGTTTTCAAGGAACATCTGGATCTTTCACAGGATCAGGTACAGCTCATTTCACTTGCCTTTTATTTCGCCTATACTGTAGGAGCTGTCATCTATCTTTTACTCTCCTTTCTGACCGGAGGCGATCTGCTGAACCGGATCGGTTATAGGAATGGAATTGCTTTAGGCCTTGTGATCTCGGCGGCCGGCACCCTTCTTTTTTATCCTGCTGCGCAAAATTCTTCCTTTGAGCTTATGTTATGCGGACTATTTATAGTAGGCTTGGGATTTTCACTTCAGCAAACTGCCGCAAACCCGCTTACCATAAACATTGGCAACCCGAAGAAGGGAGCGCAGAGGCTTAGCCTGGCCGGCGGGGTAAATAATATCGGGACAACGATAGGTCCTGTATTGGTGAGCTTTGCCATTTTTGGTTCTCTCGCTTCCGGCGCAAAACTTGAAAGTCTCGAATCCGTAAAGACACCTTATCTCATTCTTGGCGCAGCCTTTCTCGTTGTTGCCCTCTTGTTCAAATTTTCTAAACTTCCTAATAAACTTATCATTGAGCCCGAAGTATCGGCGACAGGCGGTAACAGGGAAAGGGCTTACCCGGTTTCTTACCCTCAGCTTGTTCTGGGGATGATCGGAATTTTTCTTTATGTCGGAGTGGAAGTCGCTACCGCATCCAATTTGCCGGAGTTCATGCGTGTGCATCTTGGAACTCCCACCGATCAGGTTGCGCCCTACGTCTCGCTTTTTTGGGCAAGTTTAATGATCGGAAGATGGACCGGAGCTGTTGGCGCCTTTGATCTGTCGAAAGGAGTGAAAACATTACTCGGATTCTTTCTGCCCTATGCTGCATTCGGGGTATTCCTGCTGGTGAACCTCATCGCAGGGAACGATCTTACTCCGTTCTACTATTACCTTGGGGTTATTCTTGTCATTATACTTGCAGATATATTTAGCCGGAACAATCCTGCGCGACAACTTGTTCTTTTTTCCGGCCTTGGGATCATCGCGTTACTCATTGGTATTTTATCGAAAGGTATGATCAGCGTATATGCTTTCATCTCTGTAGGACTCTTTTGCTCTACGCTTTGGCCCTGCATCTTCACCCTCGCCATTGCCGGACTTGGCAAACATGTGAACAAGGCAGCCAGCTTTCTGATCATGATGATAATGGGAGGCGGCTGGATCAGTTATCTCCAGGGATGGCTTGCGAATGATTCAAGACTGGGAATTCAAATGAGTTATGTGGTGGGTATTGGATGTTTCGCTTACTTGTTAATATATGGTGTGTTAGTGAAGGGAATCCTGAAGCGACAAGGTATTGACTATGACACAAAGACTGGCAGCGGGAATTGATATTGGTGGGACCAACACGGTGTTCGGCCTGGTAGACGAACATGGCAAGATCCATTCGCGCGGTTCGATCTCTACAATTGATTTTCCGGATCCTGAAAGTTTTACGAAAGCCGCTGCGCTGGAATTGCAAAAGATACTCAAGTCCTCAAGAAGACTGATCGGTATCGGTATCGGCGCGCCAAGCGGAAATTTTTTCTCCGGTTCAATTGAATACGCGCCAAATATGCCATGGAGGGGCGTGGTACCTCTTGCTTCGTATTTCTCAAGGGAATTGGGTTGCCCCTGCTGGCTCACAAACGATGCGAATGCCGCTGCAATTGGCGAAATGCTTTTTGGCGCGGCGAGAGGTAAAAAGGATTTTATTTTCATAACCCTCGGAACGGGTCTGGGAAGCGGCATTGTCGTCAACGGACGATTGGTGTATGGGCATGATGGTATGGCCGGAGAGCTTGGGCATGTTTGCGTAGAAAGGAACGGCAGGCTTTGCGGCTGCGGGAAGAGAGGTTGTCTTGAAACGTATTGTTCAGCGACAGGGATCGTAAAAACGTACCGCGAATTCAAGAGGATCAGTGAATCAGAGGATATTGGAAGTAAATATGTTTTTGAACAGGCAAAGAAGGGAGAGAAGGAGGCGCTTGACGCATTTCAATTTACCGGTACCCTGCTCGGAGAAGCGCTGGCGAATAGTGTTGCCTATACAAGCCCGGAAGCGATCTACCTCTTCGGAGGATTAGCCCAGTCCGGGGACTTACTCCTTACCCCGACATTAAAGGCCTTCAATGAAAACCTCCTTCACGTTTACCGGAACAAAGTAACTATCCATTGGTCAGGTCTACCCGGGGCTGATGCTGCTTTGCTCGGCGCTGCTTCGCTTGTTTTCAATGAACTTGATGCATGAACATGAATGGCCCTTCCCGAAATAGCCTGTTGTTTCTACTAAGTTCCGTTGTCACGGCTTCCGCTCAATTGTTCAACCCTTCGGGGTATGTCAACCCTTTCATCGGCACCGGTGGTCATGGGCATACTTTCCCCGGCGCGGTGACACCTTTCGGGATGGTTCAGTTGTCGCCGGATACGCGCATCGACGGCAGCTGGGACGGTTGCAGCGGTTATCACTATTCTGATTCTGTTATTTATGGTTTCTCTCATACGCATCTAAGCGGGACGGGCTGCTCCGACTGGGGCGATGTCATGTTCATGCCTTATTCCGGTAAAGTCAGTCCCGAGAAAAGTGTTTATAGTTCAAAATTTTCTCACAAGGATGAAAAAGCCGAAGCAGGATATTATTCCGTAAAACTTCAGGACGATAATATTTTAGCGGAGCTTACTGCTTCAACCCGCGTAGGATTTCATAAATACACTTTTTCAACCGGAAAAGAAAAGCATGTCATCTTTGATATGACGCATCGAGATAAGGCGCTGAACGGATCTTATATCAGGATCGTCAGTAACACAAAGATCGAAGGGTTCAGAAGAAGTGAAGCCTGGGCGAAGGATCAGTATATTTATTTCGCAGCGGAATTCTCAGAGCCTTTTGCATGGGAAATTTTCATGGGAAGTATGGGAATGGGCGATCAGATGCTGAAGGACAATTATTACAGTGGTACGAATGTAAAAGCAGTTTTTACTTTTAAGAACAGTAACAAGCAAGTGCCTGTCTCTGTAAAAGTTTCTATTTCAGCTGTGGGAACGGACGGAGCGTGGAAGAATATGCAAACAGAAGTTCCGCATTGGGATTTTGATAAGGTGAGAGCGGACGCGAAGTCTTTATGGAATAAGGAGCTTTCAAAAATTGAAGTGACAAGTGGTAATAAGGATCGTCTCGCTGTCTTTTATACTGCACTTTATCATTGCATGATCCATCCAAGTATCTATAGTGATGTGGACGGTCGTTACCGTGGAATGGATAATAAAATTTATACTACTGATGGATTCAATTATTATACGGTGTTCTCTCTTTGGGATACTTTTCGTGCATTACATCCATTGCTTACCATCATAGACAGGAAACGTACCCTGGATTTTGTGAAAACGTTTCTTGAGATGTACAAACAGACCGGTCGACTTCCCGTTTGGGAATTATCCGGAAATGAAACGGATTGCATGATCGGGTATCATGCTGTGAGTGTGATCACAGATGCTTACGTTAAGGGTATTACTGATTTTGATACCGAATTAGCACTGAAAGCCATGATCGATATGAGTAATCTTAGGGGTTATCGTGGCCTGGATGCTTATGCAGCTAACGGTTATCTCCAAATTGAGGATGAAAACGAAAGTGTATCCAAAACGCTTGAGTATGCTTACAACGACTGGTGCATAGCGCGCTTCGCGGAAGCGATCGGTAAAAGCGACGTGAAGAGCAAATATGATATTCGTGCGCAGTCATGGACAAACCTATTTGATCCTTCTACCGGATTCATGCGACCAAGAACCAATGGTGGCTGGTTGATACCCTTTGATCCAAAAAGAGTGGACAATAATTTTACAGAAGCCAATTCATGGCAATATTCTTTCTTCGTTCTACATGATGTTGGTGGATTGATGGGTAATGGATCGGGAAATACATTGCGCAACATGAAAAAATTTGAAACTAAGCTTGATACATTATTTACGACCGATACAAGGACCACCGGTCGTGAGCAAGCGGATATTACAGGTCTGATCGGGCAATATGCGCAGGGAAACGAACCCAGTCATCACATGATCTATTTATACAACTCGGTCTCCCAGCCATGGAAAGCGCAGAGATTACTTGGAAAAGTGATGAGCGAGTTTTATACAAATTCACCGGCCGGTTTGATAGGAAATGAGGACTGCGGACAAATGAGCGCCTGGTTCGTATTGGGCGCATTGGGGTTTTATCCTCTTTGCCCTGGTTCGATGAATTATGAGCTTGGAATACCGTTATTTGAGAAAAGCCGGGTATACCTCGGATCAGGGAAGTCGTTCACGATCTCCGCAACAAATTTCAATGATAATAACACATTCGTTTCAAACTATTCCGTTGGTAGTACAAAGGGAATTCAATACCTGATCAGTCAATGGGATATTATGAATGAAAAAGAGCTGGTGTTTGAGATGAGCAACCAGGCAAACAAAAGTTTTTTATCCCCACGCTCATACGTTTCAGGAGAGAGCATAATTTCCGCTCCATCCATCAAGGCATACGGGCAAAAAGTTTTCCGCGACAGCATGAAAATTGAAATCAGCAACGCCGATACATCTTTGAGGATATACTATAAGACGGATAATAACCTTTCCAAGCCACCTTTAAAGTACGCAAAACCCTTCCGGATCAATAAGAGTATGCAGCTTACGGCCTATGCTGAAACGAAGGACGGAAAAAAGGCAAGTAATATTGCCACCGCAAATTATTTTCTTCATCCGCACCCCGAATGGAAGATCAATATCCTCTCAAAATATAATTCTCAATACACCGCGGGAGGGGATGACGGGATCATAGATGGATTATCCGGCGACAAAGAATGGCGAAAGGGGGGATGGCAGGGTTATCAGGGACAGGATTTTGAATGCATCATTGACCTTGGTGCAATGACGTCTGTTTACGAAGCTAAATTGAGCTTTTTGCAGGATACGAGATCATGGATATTTTTCCCAAAGGATCTTTTGGTGCAAACTTCGGAAGACGGTAAAATTTGGTCGGAGCCCAAATCCATACCGGTTCCTTTTCCGGCGAAGGAGAATTTGGATGTTACCATTGAAACACTTGGAATAGGAAATTTTATATTTAAGAAAACAAGGTATTTCAAATTCACCGCCCGGAACTACGGTAAGCTCCCTGAATGGCATCCCGGCGCGGGTGGCGATACTTTCATATTTATTGATGAGATCATTATCAAGTAAAATAAATGAGATGATTTGAAGAAGTGGGGTGTAGCATCCCTGTATGCCCCGTGAATAGGGCGTTTCACTATACAAATATACGAATTTTATATCTCTCCCTTTCCCTTTTTCCTAATTTCGCTTCAGTATTTGTTTTGAACCTTTACCTTGTCCCTTGAACCTCTGAAAAATGGCCTTCGACATTGAAATGATCCGCAAACTCTACGCGGAACTTCCCGGAAAAATAGCTGCAGCGCGTAAAATGCTCGGCCGTCCTCTGACTTTGACAGAAAAGATCCTGTATGCTCACTTAACAAGTGCACTCCCGGGAAAAGGATATGAAAGAGGGAATGCGTATGTCGACTTCAACCCCGACCGCGTTGCCATGCAGGATGCCACCGCGCAAATGGCGCTTTTACAATTCATGCAGGCAGGACGGCCAAGGGTCGCGGTTCCTTCAACCGTTCATTGCGATCACCTCATTACTGCGAAGGATTCTTCAAAACAGGACCTTGAGCGCGCTATTAAAGTGAATCGGGAGGTGTTCGATTTTCTTTCTTCCATTTCAAATAAATACGGGATCGGTTTCTGGAAACCCGGAGCGGGGATCATTCACCAGGTCATCCTTGAGAATTATGCATTCCCCGGCGGAATGATGATCGGAACGGATTCTCACACAGTCAATGCAGGTGGTCTTGGGATGATCGCGATCGGTGTTGGCGGTGCAGATGCTTGTGATGTGATGGCAGGACTTCCCTGGGAATTGAAAATGCCGAAACTGATCGGGATCAACCTCACAGGCAAACTCAACGGCTGGACATCCGCAAAAGATGTTATTCTAAAGGTGGCTGGAATATTGACTGTCAAGGGCGGTACAGATAAGATCGTTGAATACTTTGGTCCCGGCGCTGAATCTTTGTCCTGTACAGGAAAAGGAACGATCTGTAACATGGGCGCAGAGATCGGCGCAACAACATCAACATTCGGCTTTGACGATAGTATGTCGCGCTATTTAAAAGCAACCGGCAGGGCGGACGTAGCAGAGGCAGCATCGAGGATAAAAGAGCATCTCACCGGCGATCCGGAAGTGTATGCAGATCCTAAAAAATATTTTGACGAGGTAATTGAGATAAATCTCACAGAACTTGAGCCACATCTCAATGGACCGTTCACACCCGATCTCGCCACACCGATCTCAAAAATGAAGGAAGCTGCCGCAAAGAATAACTGGCCCCTGAAGATTGAGTTCGGACTGATTGGATCCTGCACCAACTCTTCCTATGAGGATATTTCCCGCGCGGCATCACTTGCCAAGCAGGCCGTGGAGAAGAAACTCGTTTCAAAAGCAAAATTTACCATCACCCCCGGCTCTGAACAGGTTCGGTTTACGATCGAACGCGATGGTTTCATTTCGATCTTCAACAAGATCGGCGCAACTGTTTTTGCGAACGCTTGCGGACCATGCATCGGGATGTGGGACAGGGTGGGAGCGGAGAAGCAGGAACGCAACACCATCGTTCATTCATTTAACCGGAATTTTGCGAAACGCGCCGACGGTAATCCGAACACAATGGCATTCGTGGGATCGCCGGAATTAGTGACAGCGTTAGCAATAGCCGGAGATCTTTCCTTCAACCCTCTTACGGACACACTTACGAATTCAGAAGGCAAACAGGTTAAGCTTGATCCTCCAAATGGTGATGAACTTCCTACAAATGGATTTGCCGTTGGGGATGCAGGATTCCAGGCCCCTGCAGCGGACGGATCAAAGATTTCTGTGATCGTAAAAGCTGATTCTGACCGGCTTCAACTGCTTGATCCGTTCAAACCCTGGGAAGGCGCTGATATTATCGGTCTGAAACTTCTAATAAAAGCGAAGGGGAAATGCACAACGGATCATATCTCCATGGCGGGTCCCTGGCTTAAATACCGGGGTCATCTTGATAATATTTCAAACAACATGCTCATTGGCGCTATCAATTTCTTCAATGAGAAAACAGATAGTGTGAAAAACCAGCTCACAGGTCAATATGAGAATGTTCCAAAAGTGCAGCGGCAATACAAAGCAAAAGGTATAGGATCGATCGTGGTAGGGGATGAGAACTACGGAGAAGGATCAAGTCGTGAGCATGCAGCAATGGAACCCCGGCACCTGGGTGTGCGCGCTGTCCTTGTAAAATCTTTTGCGAGGATCCATGAAACCAATCTGAAGAAGCAGGGCATGCTTGCTCTTACGTTCGCGAATAAGGATGATTACAACAAGATCCTCGAAGATGATACGCTTGATATCACAGGGCTCACATCATTTATACCCGGCGTAGCGCTCATACTAGTGTGTAATCATGTTAATGGCAAGAAGGACGAATTCAAGGTCAATCACAGCTACAACAAGCAACAGATCGAATGGTTCAAAGCCGGCGGAGCCCTAAATATCATTCGTTCGAACATCAAAGCCTAGCCTCGACCTTTAGGTCGAGGTACGATGCATAAGAAAAAATTACCCCGGAGTTCCTCCCCATTCCAGGACCCCGGGGTAATACTTGAAAGAACGAAGACCCGATTCCTATGGCAGTAACGCCAAAGCTGCATTGATCTGCGCCAGGGTCGTTGGTTGCAGATTCATTGTTTCATTGTGATTTAATACAACTGTACTCGAATGAATATCGCTATAGTACTGGCCATTGATCTCAGCAATGGCAATGAATGAAATGGCCATACCGATCGGTAATGTATAATAGGAGCCGGGACTGTATGTGTGATTCAAATAAGAAAAACAATGTGCGGCGCTGTTCTGACCGTTGAATGAAACGAAGACCATGCAATTCGAATCTGCATAAGCGTTGCCTACAGTAGCTCGAACATCCGTAGACGGACCTGTGTTGCCGGAAAAATAATCGCAGTTGATCCAATTCATTGAATCTATTGTGAAGAGGTAAAAATTACCGCCACTCATTGAATCCGGTACCACCTGTATAGCGGTGGTTGTATCCGCTGAGTTCCAGTCGTTCGTGCCGCTAACAACATCTGCGTAAAACTCATTCATCTGGAAAGAAGGATTTAGACCCGCAGGCATCTCAACATAAACAAGATTGTTGCCTGCAAGTTTCAATTCCAGGTTATTTTGCTTTGCAACCAGTTTTATTTCCCCGCCCGAGATGAGTGGCATTCCGTTTGAAACTGTAGAGATTCCGCTCAGGATCATATCCTTTTTAGAATAGATCTCTTTTAATTCAATGCTCACGGTTCCGCTTACAGGTTGGTTTGTTTGCGTGACAAAGCTACCCGGCGAAAAGGTAACCCTTGTTCCCTGGCTGCCTGTAATGACCTGCCAGCTTGATGAATTAATATTGAAGGACTGAACCGGAACAGAATTCGCAACGAAGAATTCTGAACTAAAATTGGTTGTGGTAGGATTACCCGGAAAGATAGTGTCGATCGGATTAGGTTCATTTCGTTTGCAGGAAACGACCATCACAAGGACCAGAACGAATAGAAGACTGAATTTTTTCATGTTTAGCATTATTTACTCAAAACTAAGCCGGAATATAACCTTTGGCAATACGATTACACTATATTCTTACGCATCCATATCAATAATAATGCTGTATAGTATTGATATTAAGATATATATATGAAATCTATATGCCCTATTAAGTTGTAATTATTTTACACTGATCTGTACCTTCTCATACCTGTCAGAGGAATAAAGTATTTTTATGCGGCTACTATGTTCAGAAGAATAACCCTTTTCGTCCTGATCTTTTCCGGTTCGTCTTTATCCGCTCAGAATTACGACACAAATTACATCGCAAAATATCCCTCCAGGCTTGTACTGGGCATCTACCAATCGTGGAGACAATTCGACATCCAGATACGTGATATCTATAAGCAGGATTCAATTGTTATAGGGCAGGATACATTAAAATTTAATCCTCTCATCGGTTACAAGGCGGATGCAAATCATGCCACCGGGATAAGTTTTGACTATGACATCATAGGCTTTTCACTTGATTACCGCTCGGTAGCAGAAAATGATCCGGTGAAATATGGTAAGACTACCTATTCGTCTTTCGCAGTGAATTTCAATTCCAAAGGTTTACGTTTCGAGAACAGCTACAGAAGATATACCGGTTTCTACGATTATTATTCCGGCAGCTACACACACTCCGACACTTTATACCAGAATTCTTCAATGAGCATGTTGCAATTAAGATCACGTATCATCTATTTTTTCAAGAACAGGAAATTCTCCCTTTCCTCTGCTTATGCGAATACAGCAAGACAGTTGAAGTCAGCCTTTACATGGACCCTGCAGGGTGGCGTGTACGGAACTACTTTTCATTCCGACACCGGACTTTTTCCTGAGCCGCGAAAGTTCCATTATGATTCTACCATGCGGGATTGGAACAGCTTGCGTATCATTGGTGTTAACGCGGGTGGTGGACTTGCATTCAATCTCGTTGCGTGGAAACGCGTATACTTCAGCCTTATGTTGAACGGAATGTTCGAGTACCAGCATAAGAAATATTCAACGGAACAAAGCAGCTTCTCAAATTTCGGCGCGATCTCTTTTGCAAATGATTCCAGGGTCTCCGTTGGTTATAATGCGTCCAGGTTTTTTATGCGTTTTGCTTTCAGGATCGATAAGCTCGTTTATGAATCTAAAAGTAAGGACGTAACAGTTGATCACAAGTATTGGTTATTTGAAGGCAGCCTTGGGTACCGTTTCAAAATGAAAACACCTAAGTTTTACAGGAAATTTCAGGAGACTAAGTTCTACCAACGTTGGTTCTGAGATGAAGGATATCAAAGGGAAAAGCAGGATCATCACTGCGTGGACGTTCTTCGATTGGGCGAATTCTGCGTATCCGCTCGTTATCACTTCTACCATCTTCCCGATATTTTATGAGAACATAACGCGTGTAGGTGATAATGATACCGTTGTTGTTCTCGGTATGGAGTTCAAGAACACAGCAATTTATACGATCGCATTGGCACTGGCCAACCTTGTTACTGCATTCCTCGCTCCGTTTCTTTCCGGGATCGCCGATTATGCAGGAAGAAAGAAGACATTCCTGATGGTGTTCACCTATCTCGGCGCCACGGCATGTGGTCTCATCTATTTTTTTTCACCACAGAACATCACGCTCGGACTAATGCTGGTCATGCTTGCCAACATCGGCTTCAACGGGGGCCTTGTTTTCTACAATGCTTTTTTGCCTGAAATAGCCCCGGTAGAACGGCAGGATAAGATCAGCGCCAGAGGATTCGCTATGGGTTACCTCGGAAGCTCTATACTTCTCATCCTAAACCTGGCTTTCATTATGTCACAGCCGCAGGGTGAGCAACTTGCTTATATGCCCTGGTCATTCGTCTCAGTCGGTCTTTGGTGGATTCTCTTCGCACAGATACCATTTCACTATTTACCGAACAACGTTTTCGATAGAAAGCCAGAGGGAAATTACTTTCTGAACGGATATAAAGAGCTAATGAAATCCAGGAAGGAGCTGCTCCTTGATAAGCGACTGGCAAAATTCCTTTCTGCTTTTTTTGTTTATAACATGGGAGTGCAGACTGTTATGCTGGTTGCCGTGCTTTTCGGATCCAAGGTGCTCAAGCTGGCCCCCGGTCAGCTTATTACAACCATACTTATCTTGCAATTTGTTGCCATAGCGGGAGCGTATTGTTTCTCATGGCTGTCAGGAAAAAAGGGAAATATCTTCACCCTGATGTGTGCGGTGTTCATTTGGATCGGGATCTGCGCTACTGCTTACTTCGTAACCACCGCTACTCAATTTTATGTGGTTGCTTCTTTTGTAGGATTCGTTATGGGCGGGATCCAGGCATTGTCAAGGTCAACATATTCCAAAATGCTTCCGGAAACGCAGGATCATGCCTCTTTCTTCAGTTTCTATGATGTAATGGATAAACTTTGTACGGTTTGCGGAATGGGAATATTTGCGCTTGTGGAGCAATTTTGGGATATGCGCTCCGCCATCCTCGCTCTCATCGTTTTTTTTGTTGTTGGATTCCTGTTATTGCTTAGAGTACCTAAAATGAAAATGATTTAGAATGAACCCTTTTTGTAATTTCGTACGCTTTTCGTATTTCGATATTTAGTACCCTTTCGTATTTCGTCGACAATGATCGTAGATATTTTTATCCCTTGCTTCATCGACCAGCTTTACCCGGCTACCGCTTTCAGCATGATCAAGGTGCTGGAGAAAGCAGGATGCTCCGTTCATTATAACCGGGAACAGACATGTTGCGGACAGCCCGCATTCAATGCAGGTTATTGGGATGAATGCAAGGCAGTGGGTGAGAAATTTATCCGTGAGTTTCAAAACGACCGATACATTGTATCTCCCACTGCATCATGCGTTGGCATGGTGAAAAATTATTACCCCGAAATGTTTCACAACTCCGTCCTCCATAATGAGTGCAGGCAGGTGCAAAAGAACATCTATGAATTCTCCGACTTCATGGTGAATGTGCTTAAAGTTTCGGATGTTGGCGCTTCACTTAACGGGACGGCAACCTACCATGACTCCTGCGCCGGTCTGAGGGAGGTGGGAATAAAGAAGGAACCCCGCACCTTATTAGCTAATGTAAAGGGTCTTGAGATCATTGAAATGAATGAGACAGATGCGTGCTGCGGATTCGGCGGAACATTCTCAGTCAAATTTGAACCCATCGCCGTGGGAATGGCAGAGCAAAAAACAAACAACGTGCTGGCAACAAAAGCAGAGTATCTCATTTCAACTGATCTGTCCTGCCTGCTTCATCTCGACGGCTACTTTAAAAAGAATGATCACAAGGTAAAAGTAATGCACATCGCAGACGTTCTGGCAAGCGGATGGTAAGAGCGATGATCAATACGTATCCGGGAAATAGTATCACAACATCTCAGCATCCTGATATTTTTTCAACATGCTCCTGACTTACACCAAGTATAATCTCTGGGCGAATCAACAATTGCTGGGTAAACTATCCTCTATGAACGCTGCCTTGCTTGATAAAGAGATAGTAAGCAGCTTTCCATCTCTCCGGAAAACAATATTTCACATCCTGGATGCTGAACTGATCTGGATGTGCCGATTAAAAGGAGAGGACACACTTTGGCCCCCAACTGCTCATATCAAAGAGCCGTCAATTACCCTGCTTGAACAATCGGGCAATGCCTTCATTCATTATATGGAGGAGAAACCGGGAAAAGTAGAAAAGGACTCTTGCAGCTTCCGGGATTCAAAAGGAACAGAGTATACGATGCGAATTGACGGGATCATTATGCACGTAGTAAACCACAGCTCATTTCACAGGGGTCAGGTCATTACACTGCTGAGGCAATTGGGTGAGACCGAAATACCAAGAACGGACCTTATTGTGTTCCTGCGCGGCTAAGCCAGAGTTGCATTAATTCTTTTATCGTTCCGTAGGTGGATCGCATCGCTTCCCGCACTTCATCTGCATTCATCCATTTCGCTTCTGTGATATCTTCCTCTTTCTGCGGACTAAGCGCAGGAACACCATCCGTGGTCATGCGGTACCACCATGTTTCTTTCAGCACATCTCTGTCATCCTGAACGTAGGCATGCCATGTCCGTGCAAGAAACCCTTCAATTTTTAAATTACCAAGTCCACACTCTTCTTTCACCTCACGCAGAGCCCCTTCTTCAGGCATCTCTCTGTCATTCAGCTTGCCTTTTGGCAGATCCCATTTACCCCGCCTGTGAATGACGAGTAATTCACCTTTTGAGTTGGTAACTAACCCTCCGCCGGCCGGCAGACATAAAAAATCTTTTTTGAGTTGCTGCAGATGATCGATCGGGTCCTTGTGAACCAGGATGAAGTGATGTAATCCTGAATTATCCCGGAAGGATCGGAATGCCGCCATGCTGGTAACGGGTGATTCGGAATGGACCAGCAGGACTCCTTCGCCGGGTGGTTTCGGAGGCACCTCTCGTTCAATGCAGAATTTTTTTTCGTTTATAAAAATCGTAACCATTTGTCTTAGCGTTCCTAATTCAAATATCTTTGTGACATGATCTACAATACCGATTCAGCGCATAAAATTGCGGAATTTTTACTCCAAATCAAAGCGATCAGACTCCAGCCATCCAAACCTTTCACTTGGGCTTCCGGTTGGTTTTCCCCGATCTATTGTGATAACAGGAAAACATTGTCTTATCCAAAGATACGAACCTATATCCGGCAGCAATTTGTGAATGTAGTGAATGACAAATTCGGGAAGGTGGATGTCATAGCAGGTGTAGCAACTGGCGCTATCGCCCATGGTGCTTTGGTTGCACAGGATATGGGCCTCCCATTCGTATACGTGAGACCGGAACCTAAAAAACACGGCATGGAGAATCTCATTGAGGGCGATGTAACGAAAGGACAATCGGTACTCGTTATAGAAGACCTCATTTCTACCGGGGGCAGCAGCCTGAAGGCGGTTGAAGCCCTGAGAACCGCGGGATGTGAGGTGAAAGGAATGAGCGCAATTTTTACCTATGGATTCAAAACGGCCTCCGATAATTTTAAATCCGCTAAGTGCGACCTCATCACACTCTGCAATTATGAGACATTGATGCAGCAGGCGCTCGCCTCCGGTTATATATCAGACAAAGACTTGAAATCACTTAAATCCTGGCGGGATAACCCATCAGCCTGGGGGAAATAGGCGACGAAATACGACCCTTCGTTACGCTCAGGGTAAACGAAATGACTAATTACGAAAGAATAGGTTTGTGACGAAAATTGAAAGTGATATTGCGGAAATCGCGAATTCCCAGGTGAATGTTTTTAAATTCCTCGCTGACTTCAATAATTTCGGAAAAATGATGCCACCACAGGTTGCCGACTGGAAATCGACTGCAGATGAATGTTCCTTCGTGATAAGCGGGATGGCTAAGATCGGAATGAAGATCGTTGAGCGAAAACCAAACGATGAGATCCATGTTGTTTCTGCAGGGGAGAAGATCCCTCTCAAGTTCGATCTTTTCATTCGCATTACTTCTACGGGTGATAACACGTGTAAGGGTCAGTTGATCTTTGAATCGGACATGAACCCTATGATCAAAATGATGGTGGAAAAACCCCTCACAAATTTTTTCAATCTGCTTGCCTCAAAGATGAAGGATATCAGGCAGGATAGCTGACCTCTTTCACTTCAAATTCTTTATTCTTTCCTTCTACCAACACACACAATTTACCGGATTCGTTTACACCCGTTATTTCCCCGCTGAATTTAATATTACCGTGCAAAAAGGTTGTGATCCTCTCATAACCCAGTAACCGCTTCAGATACTCTTTGTGAATATTTGAATGTCCGCCGCTTCTCATGATCAAGTACCATTTCTCGAGACTTGATAATAATTTTTGAAGACAAACATTTCTGTTAAACCCGTTTTTTGTCAGCATTTTCAGTGAAGTGGCTCTGAATTCTGATCCCGAATGATCCTGGTTGATATTCAACCCTATTCCTGCAACGGAGTGTCGGATGCTTGCTCCCTGAAGCGAATTCTCGATCAGGATACCCGAGATCTTATCTCCTCCAACCAATATATCATTCGGCCATTTTATCATGACGGGTGTAATATTATCATGTTTCTTAAGTTCTTGTGACACATAGTCATAGATTCCTAGCGATATGCATTCTGAGATCCTGAATTGTTGCGCTGCGTTCAGAAATCCCGGTTTCAGGACAAGACTGAACGTCAAATTCTCCAATGGGGCGCTCTCCCATATACTCCCTCTTTGTCCTTTCCCCATGGATTGAAAATCCGCCTGGATCACAGTTCCTTCCGGCAGATCTTCTGAATTCAGCAGCTCCATGGCATAAGTGTTGGTAGATAACACCGTGCCCGGGTTGATCATTTTCTTTCCGAAGAGTAGGGTCTCCACGAGCGTTTTCGAAGAGCCTAAATTAGGGCTTTTGTAGGGCAAAATGATTAACTTTGACAAAAGGATTATGGCTAAGAAAGCCACAGGGAAAAAGAAGAAGAAACCGGCCGCTAAGAAACCAAAAATAGCAGCTAAGGCTCGTTCAAATGGAGCCCTGGCAAATGCGGTGGTGGAGGGGATCAAGGAGAAGAAAGGAGGACAGATCGTCATCCTGGACCTGCGAGACGTTCCAAATTCAGTTTCGGACTTTTTTATTATCTGTCACGGTAACTCAAGGACACATGTGCAGGCTGTTGCAGGATCTGTCGAAGAGGAAGTCCACAAGAAAACGGGCATGAAACCCTGGCACTCGGAAGGATATGAAAATTCAGAATGGATATTGGTCGATTATGGTTCAGTTGTTGCCCACATTTTTCGGGACGAAACCAGGTCGTTTTACAATTTGGAGGCGCTTTGGGCAGATGCCCTGATCACCCGGATAGGTACATAAGAAAGCAAAATGAGCGAAGAAAAAGAAAATAAAGGAAGCGGGCAGGAGCAGCCGGATAAAGGACAATTCCGTGGGATGAAGGACAAGCTTCCAAGGAAGCCAGGCACACCCAAAAGCTCATTCAATTTTTACTGGATCTACGTAATACTGGTTGTCCTCCTCCTTGGCCTGAGTCTGCTCGATTTTCGCGGAACACCAAAAGAAACCGAGTTTCAGCAGGTAACAGAGTGGCTAAAAGGTAATGAGATCGCCCGGATCGATATCATAAACAAAAGGGAAGCAGAGATCTTCCTCAAACCGGATGCGCTTAAGAAGGCAGTGCATAAAGAAGTTAGTGTTAATCGCGGCCCTCACTATTTTTACAGCATACCGGATGTTGGAAATTTCATGCTTAATATTCAGCAGATGCAGGCTGAAGTAGCAGAGAAGGATAAGATCATTCCCAAGAATAAGGAGCGCTACGAATGGAGTGATCACTTGGGTTGGATCATTCCTTTTGCCATCATGATACTCCTTTGGATCTTCATCATGAGAAGAATGAGCGGAGGATCCAGTGGCCCGGGCCAGATATTCAATATCGGAAAATCCAAGGCAACTTTATTCGACAAAGCAACAAACGTCCAGATCACCTTTAACGATGTGGCCGGTCTTGATGAAGCCAAAGTTGAGCTTAAAGAGATCGTCGACTTCCTAAAGACTCCCAAAAAATATACAGCCCTTGGAGCAAAGATCCCGAAGGGTGCTCTCTTGGTCGGTCCTCCGGGTACGGGCAAAACACTTCTGGCAAAAGCCGTTGCGGGTGAGGCGCAGGTTCCTTTCTTTTCGCTTTCCGGATCCGATTTTGTAGAGATGTTCGTCGGTGTGGGCGCTTCCCGTGTACGTGACCTCTTCAAACAAGCAAAGGAGAAGGCTCCGTGTATCATTTTTATTGATGAGGTGGATGCGATAGGACGTGCGCGTGGCAGAAGCATATCTCAAGGTGCGAATGATGAAAGAGAGAACACGCTGAACCAACTTCTTACTGAAATGGATGGTTTCGGAACGAACAGCGGTGTGATCATTCTCGCCGCAACAAACCGCGCTGATATCCTGGATAGAGCATTGTTAAGAGCCGGTCGCTTCGACAGGCAGATCTATGTTGACATGCCTGACCTGATTGAAAGAAAGGAAATATTTAAAGTGCACCTTCGCCCGCTGAAACTTGATACGAGCGTTGATGTTGACTTCCTTGCAAAGCAAACACCGGGATTTTCCGGAGCGGACATTGCTAACATCTGTAATGAGGCAGCCCTCATAGCCGCCAGAAGAGATAAAACCGTTATTGGTAAACAGGATTTCCTGGATGCAGTGGATCGTATTGTCGGCGGATTGGAAAAACGCAATAAGATCGTAACCACAGAAGAAAAACGTGTCATCGCATTCCATGAATCAGGTCACGCCACCGTCAGTTGGCTTGTTGAACATGCCTCGCCGCTTGTGAAGGTCACCATTGTCCCCCGCGGACGTTCCCTTGGAGCGGCCTGGTACCTACCTGAGGAAAGACAGATCACAACAACGGAGCAATTATTTGATGAGATGTGCGCTGCACTGGGTGGAAGAGCCGCAGAAGAAATTATGTTCGGAAAAATATCCACAGGCGCCCTCAGCGATCTTGAAAAGATAACCAAACAGGCTTATGCCATGGTGGTTTATTATGGTTTGAATGAAAAGATCGGGAACATCTCCTTTTACGATTCAAGCGGTCAGAGCGAATACACCTTTCAAAAACCTTTCAGCGAAAAGACTGCCCAGGTCATTGATGAGGAAGTGAGCAAGCTCGTGGAAAAAGCGTACAAACGTACTAAGGAGATCCTCTCGGCCAATAAAGCGAAACTCATCCGACTCGCGGAACAGTTGCTAGAAAAAGAAGTTATTTTCAAGGAAGACCTGGAGCAGATCTTCGGTGATCGTCCGTTTGAAAAACCGGTCGAGAAGCCTAAGGTAAACGGCGAGATCAAGTCAGCCCTTGCTGATATTGTCCTGCCTAAGTCAGATGAAAAACTTTTACCGGGCCTGAACGGAGATAGTAAAGAAAAGCGTGAGGAGAGTCCCGAAGACGTGAAAGAAAAGGACAAGGACAATCCAACTCTGTTCTGAAATGGAGGAGAGTAAGTCCCGCGAAAAGATCCTCAAAAAAGTAAGGGCAGCCCTTATCCAGGGTGTAGTTGAAACCCAACCGGACATTGATCTTGAATCCGAGATCTACGTGATCCCGCCGGATCCGCTCGAAGAGATATTCGCTAAAAAACTGCTTCAACTGAACGGTAAGTTCGTCTTTTGTGAAAGTGCGGCTGAATTTCCCGCAGCATTTGCCGCAGTTGTGAATGAAAATAATTGGGATCGCCTTTTCTCAAAAGAGGAATTTATCCTGAAGATGCTTCGCGATTCCGGCCTCCCTGTGTCCGACAAGGACGAGGATTTTATTGATATGAATGTCGGACTCACCTCGTGTGAATGCCTTATTGCCCGAACGGGAACAGTTCTGGTATCGTCAAGGCAAGTGAGCGGGCGTCGACTCCCGGTGTACCCGCATTACCACATTGTGGTTGCATTCACGGATCAGCTCGTAATGAACATTCGTGATGGCCTGAAAATGATCAAGGAAAGATATCGTGATAATTTCCCATCCATGATCTCCGCCATCACAGGTCCAAGCCGCACTGCGGATATTGAGAAGACCCTGGTCCAGGGTGCCCATGGGCCGAAAGAGATCTATGTATTCCTTATCGACCGACCTTAATTAACCACTTATTAGAAAAAGATGACCACTTGCAGGTATTGACTTGGATTCCGGTATGCTTGGGCTATTTTAGCAGTGTTCAAAATGTTCAGACCGGACTATACACAAGCTCTTTTTCTTCTCCTGCCTGTCATGGTTTCTTCTCAAGACTTACATTCCCCTGAACTGCTGAGTCCTAAACCAAAGATCGAGGTGAATGGAGTCATCTGCAGCATTGGATACGAACAGTTCACCTGCGTGCCTTCCGTCTGCGATACTGTGGTCATCAACACCGGTGATTCCATTTTGTTCTGTACAGGTCTATACACTGAACTGAATGTTCCGGGTTATTATGTGCAATGGGACTTTGCCGGAAGCAATGCACTCATGACCACCGATTCAGCAATTACTTCGACTCCGATCTGTTATCTGCCCGAATGGAACATGCCTGGTTCTTATGATGTTCGGATCTATTATCTCGGTTCCCAATCTGTCTGCTGCTGTAACTTTGTTCCTTCTCAATGGATCGTCCATGTGCTTGTACTTCCTCTCGCCGGAACAGGCGAAGAAGCGCTGTTAGATCAATTCACAATTTCCCAAACGCAGTCAGGACTTGAACTTCACGCAGATAAACCGGGTAATTATTTATTGTCGGCCTTTTCAGTCGCGGGAACAAAACTTTTCAGTGAATATTTTTCTTCACACCTGTCAGTGAATACAGAACACCTTTCGGGATCACTCATTCTTCTTGTGGTTCAGGATCTGACCAACTCTCATCGGTCAGTGGTGAAATGCCTTATTGAACGGTAGACTACAGATTTCCACATCATTTCGTATTTCGTACTTTCGTACTCTTTCGTATTTCGTCGATATGAGCAATCTACTTACACGCGCAATAACCGGCGCTCTCTTTGTTGTTGTGGTTGTCTCCGCCACCTGGTATAGCTTCTGGACCTTTTCAGGCATGCTCTTCTTTGTGATGCTAATAGGTTTGAAAGAGTACCTGGGAATGATGACCAAGGACCTTTCATATGGTCTTAGAGCATTGTATCTCACGCTTGGAAGTGCATTTTTTTTCCTCGCCATGTTCAGCTTCGTCCGTTTTCAAGATCCGGAGGATCATTGGTTCGTCTCTGCAATGTCGGGCTTGTTCGCTTTCATCTCCATTATGATGATCCTTGACCTTTTTCGAAAGGAAGCGCTCATGCCGCGTATTTTTGGAACCATTCCGCTCGGGATCATTTATTGTTCGCTTTTTATCCCTTCCTGGTTCTTTGTTTTTCTGATGGTCACATCCTGGGAGGATTTTTACCCCTTGTTCCTCGGTTTTATCTTCCTGGTGTGGATGAATGACACTTTCGCATATCTTACAGGTCGTTTGATCGGAAAGAGAAAACTTTTCGAAAGGATCTCCCCTAAAAAAACATGGGAAGGGACCATTGGCGGACTTGCTTTCTGTATGCTATCTGCATGGATCATATCCATGTATTTCACGCAGTTGGATCTCAGGGGATGGGTGATCATTGCAGCCATCACAGCGCCTGCTGCAACGCTCGGTGACCTTGTTGAATCCATGATGAAAAGAAAGGCGGGAGTGAAGGACTCCGGTAATCTCCTGCCGGGTCACGGCGGCATCCTCGACAGGTTTGATGCAACGATCATTGCATCGCCGCCGGTAGTTGCATTCCTGATGTACTGGATGAAATAATTATTTCCGTTTCGACTGTTGCTGCCTTGACCGCTGCATTTCCTCAAGACGCTTCTGCCACTTCGATACTTTAACTGGTTTCTTTTTATGCTCCTCGATCTGTGCATGCAGTTTTTTCTCGTCAATGAAGAAGCGCATGCCCCATGTTTGAGCAAAAGAAATCATGTTGGCAAGAAAATAGTAGTAGCTGAGTCCCGCGGAAAAATTATTCATGAAAGGAAGGAACATCACCGGCATGATGTAGATCATGTATTTCATTCCCGGTAATTGCTGGTTTTGTGCCATTAATTGACTGTTCGAATAAGTGTAGAGAAGTGTCGAGGCAGTCATCAGTATCGCAAAAAGACTTACGTGATCTCCATAAAGCGGAACATCGAACCCGAAATTGTAAACCGAATCAAACGTACTCAGGTCGTCTGCCCATAAAAATCCCTGCCCCCGTAATTCAATTGACGCAGGAAAGAATCGTACGAGCGCAAAGAGGATCGGTATCTGCAGCAGAACGGGAATGCAACCGGCAAGAGGGCTTACCCCTGCTTTTTTGTAAAGCGACATCTGCGCCTGTTGCTTCTCCATGGGGCTTTTCCCTTCAAATTTTTTGTTGATCTCATCCAGCTCAGGTCGGAGAACCCTCATCTTCGCGGAAGACATATAGGTCTTGTAGGCAATAGGGAAAAGGATGATCTTAATGATGATTGTCAGCAACAGAATGATGATACCGTAGTTCCAGTCGAAACTGTCAAAGAATCCGAAGATCGGGATGACAAGCCATTTGTTCACATACCCGAACAAACTCCAGCCAAGGGGGATGATGTCCTGGATCCCTATATCGTAGGATTTTAATGTTTGGTAATGATTCGGACCGAAATAAAACCTCATTTTAAAGGTTTCATCAGCCTTGTGATTATATGTGACAGGAAGGATCGCTGAGTAAATATTGATGGTGGAATCCCGCCTTCCCTTATAAGAGCTGATGAATGCCCCTTGTTTATCGAACGGAACTGCCGGAATGAGTACCGAAGAAAAGAACTGCTGCTTGAACGCAACCCATTGCACTGGCGCAACCATCACCAGGCTGTCATCCGTTGTCTCTGTTAAATAATCAGCGTCCTCTTCAGGGTATTTAAAATATGTGGTGGAGGCATCACGTTGATTTTTTACTGTTTTTTCAAGAGAGAAGGAGTTCATGGACCACTTTAGGTCCAGCAGGCTTTGATTCTTTGGAATAACATTATCCATTCCCACCATCCGGATATTGCAATCCATCATATGGTCATTTCCTTTCAGTTTGTAGAGGTAACTGATCGATCTTCCGTTGCCCGCCTTCAGATGAAAGCTGATGGACTCTTGCTTTTCACCTTTGACATGAAAGGAACCTCCTTCGGCCTCAAAATAAAGCTCGTCTGTATTGAATTGTGTTTTGTCGGTGATAAGATCAAGCCCAAACGCTGAGGAATCCGGTCCGAACAGGTAGAGCGGTTTTTTATTATAAGTGGTATAGTCTTTTAGTCGTACACTTATTATTCTGCCGCCTTTGGATGAGATGAGCGCAACAAAAAAATCATTTTCAATTGTATATGTCTTGGCTTCTCCTTTGGCTGCGGTTGCAAAATCTCCGTAACGCTGTGTGAGCGTTGCATTCAGAGACGAATCTTTCTCCGTTACCGTAAGTGTGTCCGGTAGCTTCTTGCTTGTCGTGTCAGGTATGGGAGCAACGGTGTCCTGTATTGGTTTTTGGGATTCAAGAAGCGCCAGTGAATCCTGGTAACGTTTCTGCATCTCAACTTCATCCTTCGAAGGTGTTTGATAATAAAGCCATGCAAACATGATGATCCCGATGATCAGGATGCCGAGGATGGAGTTTCTGTCGAGACCTTGCATATAAAAGTTTGCAAACCTACAGGTTTTTACGCAGAAAAGAAGGACGGGAACAGCCTAATTTCGTTAAAAGAATCAGTGAATTTCTTAAGCCGTAACCTTCAGGGAAGAGACCTGTTGCGCTGCTTTCACAAAATTCGTAAAAAGAGGGTGGGGATTCATCACAGTGCTTCTGTACTCAGGGTGAAACTGAACTCCAACGAACCATGGATGGTCTTTCAATTCGATGATCTCAACAAGTCCGCTTTCCGGATTGATACCCGACCCGATCATTCCCATCTTTTCAAAATCAGCGAGATACTCATTGTTGAATTCATATCGGTGCCGGTGACGTTCGGAAATGTCGCTCTTCTTATAAATAGATGCCGTTTTTGTGCCGGCGGTCAACTTGCAGGGATACGCGCCCAAACGCATGGTTCCTCCTTTATGCGTGATCTTTTTTTGAGATTCAAGGAGATCGATCACAGGGTTTGTTGTTCCCGGATTCATCTCAGTAGAATTGGCATCCTTAAAACCAAGAACGTTTCTTGCAAATTCGATCACCGCGCATTGCATCCCAAGGCAGATGCCGAAGAAAGGGATCCTTTGTTCACGCGCGTACCGTATGGCGGTGATCTTTCCTTCGATCCCGCGTTGTCCGAAACCGGGCGCAACAAGTACTCCACAAAGTCCTTTTAGTTTTTCATTCACATTGTCATCAATAATAGATTCAGAGTGGATCCATTCAAGCTTTACCTTACACTCATTGGCAGCACCGGCATGAATAAAAGACTCGGCGATGGATTTGTAAGAATCCTTCAGCTCAATGTATTTTCCAACCAGGCCTATTCTGACCTCTGATCTGGGCTCTTTCAACCGGTGAACGAATTCTTTCCACTGGTCCAGGTCGATATTTTCTGCTGCAGGTAAACTCAACTTTTTTAGTACAGCCAGATCCAGCTTCTCCTTTTCCAGGAGCAGTGGCACCTCGTAGATCGTGCTTGCGTCGATCGCCTCAATGACCGAACTCGTATCAACGTTACAGAATAACGCGATCTTATTCTTAAGCTCCTTTGAAAGGGGATGCTCTGTCCTGCAAACGAGGATGTCAGGCTGGATACCATATTCAAGCAACACCTTCACACTATGCTGAGTAGGTTTCGTCTTCAGTTCTCCGGATGCTTTCAGATAGGGAAGAAGCGTAAGATGTATCACCAGGCAATCCTTGCCAAGTTCCCACTTGAGCTGACGAACCGCTTCGATATAAGGCAAGGATTCAATGTCACCCACCGTACCCCCGATCTCTGAGATCACGAACTGATGGTCATCGCCTTTTCCCAATACTTTGATCCAGCGCTTGATCTCATCCGTGATGTGTGGAATCACTTGTACTGTTTTCCCAAGGTAATCACCTCTTCTTTCTTTTTGAATAACGGATTGATAGATCCGGCCGGTCGTGACATTGTTCGCTTGTGAAGTCGGGATGTTCAGGAACCGTTCGTAATGGCCCAGATCCAGGTCCGTCTCCGCTCCATCATCTGTTACAAAGCATTCTCCGTGTTCATACGGATTGAGTGTACCCGGATCAACATTAATATAGGGGTCAAGCTTTTGGATGGTTACGGAATAGCCTCTTGCCTGTAGTAACTTGGCAAGTGATGCGGCAACGATACCCTTCCCTAATGAGGACGTTACACCACCGGTAACGAAGATGTATTTTGTGGATACGGACACTTTAAGGGGGTTTTGCAAATTTAGCAAATAATGGGGGTTTACATAGGGAGATTGTTGAAAAATCAGTATATTAGTTGAAAGTTTATGTCCCCTGCAGGCAATCGTTTGTGGTTAACGTTCTTATCCCTTCTATTCACCCTGAATATAGAGGCGCAGATCCCCCTTATCCGCAAGAAGGCCACGCAGCTCTCAACAGGTTACCTTGTTTCATTTCCCATGATCATGAGTTATTTTGATCATTCTGTTACCCGGGGAACCGATTATTTCTGGGAGTACGAGGTTGAACCGGGGATCGGTTCCGGTTTCTTCCTTGGAGTAAGCCGGCTTTTAAGCCGGGATATGGAAAAGGGATTCGGATTTCTTGAGTACGGCCTGGAGTATAAACGTCCATCCTCAAACATCCGCTTCAACGGTTGGGAGGGAGGAGGAGGTTCCAATGTCTTTTACCATGGTGAAGGCACGAAGTCATGGACCGATCACTACCTGACCATCCATCTCAAAATGACACACCATTTTTTTGTTGGACCTAAACAACATGATATTCTTAATTCCCTTGCTTTTGCCCTTGAGAATAGGATCTGCCAGGTAAGGGAATTCAGCTTTGTTGGTGTAGAAAGCCATTCCTGGGGAAATGTGGCATACAGCTTGACCGATAAGGATTACTCCTGGATAACATCTGATCCCGAGTTTCCGCAAATGAGGTTGTATTATGAGTTTGGATGGGTGTTTCGTTCGCAGTCGGGCGCATTCATTCCCGTTGTAAAGACGTCCTTGTTGAATCTAACGAATTTCATCCCACAGAAAAGCCCGGTAAATATTCCGCTTGATAAGAACAGAGAATATTACAAGGAAATACTGATTGGCCTGTCCTGGATACCCGCCGCTGTGAAGAATTGATCAGAGCGTCCAATCGATTGGAGCAACACCTGCAGCTTTCAGAAGTGCATTTGCCTTGGAGAAATGCGCACAACCGAAGAATGCTCCACCGGCAAGCGGGGATGGATGCGCCGCTGTAAGAATATGATGTTTCGATGCGTCGATCAGCTCCGCTTTCTTTTTAGCATAGTTTCCCCATAGCATAAAGACAATCCCTTCACGATCTTCCGATAGTTTCCTGATCACATGGTCAGTAAACTCTTCCCAACCCTTTTTTTGGTGTGAACCAGGCGAATCAGCCCGCACAGTTAAGGTGGCGTTCAATAACAATACACCCCTTTCGGACCAGCATTCAAGATTCCCGATTTTGGGATACGGGATCCCCAGGTCCTTTTGAAGCTCTTTGAATATATTGACGAGAGAGGGTGGTGGTTTTACCTCATCAGGAACCGAGAAGGAGAGACCGTGTGCCTGACCCTTGCCATGATAGGGGTCTTGTCCTATGATCACTACTTTCACCTTGTCAAATGGCGTTCGGTTAAATGCATTGAAAATTTTACTTCCGGGAGGGTAAACAATGTGACTCTTTTTCTCAGTGACCAGGAATGATTTGAGTGCCGAAAAACCCGGTGATTCAAAGGCCTCTTTTAAGGCGCTTTTCCATGAGGGATCTATGTTTGGTTGTACAGAATTCATCGGGTCTTACTACCTGATATGGACAAACTTACCAACATTTCAGCCAGCGTTGTGTTGATAAAAAATAACCCGGCATGGATTTGGATAATAACATGGAAAAATTAACTTTGCAATAACCAATGTCTAAATTCCCCGTTTTATAGATATACCCTTTAGGGGAAAAAAATCTTTTTATGAAAAAATTATCGATTTTCTTTGCTCTCACATTACTTGCGGCAGTAATGTTGTCATCTTGCAGAAGTCATGAAAGATGTCCTGCTTACGGCAAAGTGAAGTCTTCCCAGGAAAAGACCAAACCAGTATAACCCCACCCCAAAATCCGAGACCATGAAAAGAGCATTCGCAATTATATCCATCACCGCAATGGTGCTGGTGTCATGTGGTAAAGGTGATTGTAATGCCTACAAAACCACAAAATATAAGAGGGTCGGTGCTCATCATGCTGTCAATGCTGACCGACTGGCCTGATACGATCTATCGTTCTAATCATACAACCCTCCGATTTCCGGAGGGTTTTTTATTTTACCCCGGCCAGTGAAAACTAATTGTCTGTTTGATATCAGGGTGCAGGCTGTATGCAACCGGGCATGTCCTGGCGGCATTCTCAAGTGAAGCTTTTTCTTTATCCGAATAAGCGCGTTGTGGCATGGTAAATTCTACGATTATTTCACCCACCCTTCTGGGATCGCCCTTCATGATCTTCGTGATCTCAATACCCGTTCCCGTGATGTCGATCCCGCTCCTATCAGCAAGAATTCCCATGATCGTGACCATACAGCATCCAAGGGAAGTGCTCAGGAGATCCGTAGGCGAAAAGGCCTCGCCTTTTCCTTTGTTATCCACAGGCGCATCCGTAATGACCTCATTTCCTGAGGCCAGATGCACAGCCCCCGTCCGGAGGCCGCCTTTGTAAACAATTTTCGATGTTTTCATACGTTATTATCCTGTTGATTTTCCTATATTTGTATGATGAGCATGTTGTTCAGAAAAGCGAAGATACTTCTCATTTTTATAGCGTTCCTTCTGCCGCTTTTTAGTAGCGCCCAGGAGCCGGAAAAAACAGGTTCGTCCGGATACAACCCAGTTGGTCAGCAGGATGTTCAGTTGCTTTACCGTAATGATTTTACATTGTCCGGACTTGTGCAAACGCAGGGATTCGGCTTCAATTTCAGAAGGGGTAAGCATATCACCGGATTCAAACGCGGCATCCTGGAGATAGAACTTGCAAACATCCGCCATCCAAAAGAAATAAAAAGCACCAACCCTCTGTTCGATCATTCCAAAGGATATTTCTTCGGAAAAATGAACACCTTTCACATTTTCCGCCCGGGTTTTGGTATGCAGCATCAGCTTTTTGCCAAACAGGACCGAAGAGGAGTTGAGATCTCACTTATTACTTTTTTAGGACCTTCTCTGGGTCTCGCAAAGCCTGTCTATCTGCAGATCCTCAATGATATTCCCAGCACACCGGATGATGACGATTTCATAATCTCCACTGAGAAATACGATCCGCTCATTCACACACCGGATCGCATTTATGGTCGTGCCCCCTATTTCAAAGGCTTTGGAGAGTTGAGGGTATACCCAGGTGCCTATGCCAAACTCGGTCTCAATTTTGAGTATGGCGAACTGGATGATGATATTAAAGCCATGGAACTCGGACTTACATTCGATATTTATGGCAGGAAAATTCCCATCATGGCGAATGAGATCAACAATCAGTCTTTCCTCACCATTTACCTCCAGTTCACCTGGGGCAGACGCTGGTTCTGATACTGCAAAGCCGAAAGGCATTCTCCTGTGAAAGACACAGAACAAGTTAGCACAAATAAAAAGCCCGATTGGCTTCGCGTGAAGCTCCCCATAGGTCCTGAATATCTTAGGGTCAGAGCCATCGTTGATACGCATAAACTTCACACCATTTGCGAAAGCGGAAACTGTCCGAATATGGGAGAATGTTGGGGCGCCGGCACCGCAACATTCATGATCCTTGGAAATATTTGCACGCGTTCCTGCGGATTTTGTGCAGTCGCAACCGGTAAACCCTTCCTTGTTGACAAAGAGGAACCAATGCGAGTAGCGGAATCTGTCCGACTAATGAACTTAAAACACTGCGTAATTACATCCGTAGACAGGGATGATCTTGCTGACGGAGGTTCATTCATCTGGGCAGAAACCATCCGCACGATCCGAAAAGAAAGCCCGGCAACCCGTTTCGAAACATTGATACCGGATTTTGCGGGGAAATGGGAAAATCTTGAGCGTGTTACCGCTGAAAAGCCGGACATTCTTTCTCACAATCTTGAGACGGTCAAAAGGCTCACAAAACAGGTTCGCATCCAGGCAAAGTATGAGCGAAGCCTGGAGGTGCTCCGTCGGAGCAAAGAGACCGGCATTAAGACCAAATCGGGTATTATGCTTGGACTTGGAGAGGAGGCAGATGAGGTGTATGAAACCATGGATGACCTGCGAAATGTTGGTTGCGATGTTTTGACAATGGGCCAATATCTGCAACCAACAAAAGCCCATTTACCGGTTGTTAAATTCCTGCATCCGGAGGCCTTTGCCCTATACCGGCAGATTGCCCTGGACAAAGGCTTCCGTTTTGTGGAGTCAGGACCGCTTGTCAGGACCTCCTATCATGCTGAAAAGCACATATTTTAGGCCGGTTTCGGCTCAATCGACATCCCCCCGCATTTTTTTGTAAAAAAACATCAAAAAGCCTATATTTGTAAGGTCCGGAAAATTATATTTGCCGGATGTTATTTTATCGCAACCATCCCCCTAACTATAAATCGTTTAACATGAGATCCAAAAGTTTACTTTACACTGCGTGCAGTTTGGCCATCGCAGGCTCTGCCGCTTTGTTCCTTTCTTCCGCTTTGGTGGATAATTCACCTTCCTTCCAGCCAAGGGATATGAAGAATGGCCTGAACAAACTCGCATACGACTGCAGTTACAGGGGTAGCGCAGAATGGTGGTTTAACAACCGTAAGGATCCTGTTACAGGACAGCTGAACATCGCTGCGATGGTACAGGCTGGTATTGATGCAAATAGTTTTGAGAACAACAGCAACGCAGAGTTGCTCAATCTCCAATGGTCTGAAATGGGACCGGATAATGTTGGAGGCAGAACACGTGCGCTTCTCATCGATAGAAATAACAGCAATTTACTTTATACGGGGGGCGTTGGCGGAGGACTTTGGTATTCCTATGATGGCGCCGCGCATTGGTATCGTTGGGGTTTAACAAATGGACAGCTGCCTTATAGTGATACTCTTGCAAATATGGCGGTTTCCTGTATTACACAAACCAGCAATGGAGATGTGTATTTCGGTACAGGAGAAGGACTCTATGGATTTTACGGACAAGGAACGGGTGGTTTCATCGGAGGCGGAATATGGAAAAAACTCGCCGCCAGCAACACGTTCACGCGTATTGTACAGCCTACTATCCCAAATAATTTTACAATTGACTGGTATGGAACGAACGATCTTGCTGCTTCGCCTACAGACCCCATGAGAGTTTATGCGGCAACTGAACGTGGGTTCCTGATCTCCAGTGATGGAGGAGCCAATTGGGTAGATGGAATCACCAGCCCTGCTAATTCCAGAACTACCGATGTCACTGTTGCTCCCAATGGCGCAGTAGCTGTTTGTTATGGAGGACGTGTTTACATTTCGCCGAGTGGAGATCCCAATACCTACGTTTCCAACTCAGTTGGCGGCACTCAGCTCCCCAACGTAGTTTCAGGTAGGGTCACACTTGCCTACTCTCCTGATTCGGATGGAAGCGACTACCTCTATGCATGTCTTGTCAATTCTGCAGGGGTACTTACAGGTATCTATAGAACAATGAATGCAACGAATACTACTCCGACCTGGTACTTAATTGGTCCGGGCGGAAGTCCGAATACGTTTAATCCTTTTAATAACCAGGGAACATACGACAACGCTATTGCAGTTTATCCCGGAAATAAAGACAGAATACTGGTAGGTGGTGTTAGTCTATGGCGTTATCAGCAAACACAAAGTTTGCCGCTTCCTCCTGCAGGACAATGGACCAACATTGATTCACAATTTGAAAGCACCGCTAATCCATGGTACGTTCATGCCGACAAACATGAGATTGTTTTTGAAAGGAATAACCCGAACAAGTTTTATATTTCCTGTGACGGAGGTATTTTCCGATCACTTGATGGCGGTAGCACATTTTCTCCGCAAAATAACGGGTATGCCGTACTGCAGAATTATTCCGTAGGCTTTTCCAAAACCGGAAATGAGTATATGGGCGGGACCCAGGATAATGGTACACAATACATTGATCATACCGGCAATACCTGGAATGGTGCACAACATATCATGGGCGGTGACGGATCCTATGCAGAGATCTCTGCTGTGAACCCTGCAGCATTGTTTGGAGGATCCTACTACGGAGTTGTGGAACGTTCTTCAAATTACGGAGCTTCCATGAGCGATTTCTATAATGTGAGGGTCACGGATCAGCCGGGTTTTCTAACCAGCACCTTTGCCTCATTCGTTACTCCATTTGTATTATATGAAAACCTGAGCGACGTTAACAACCCGGACTCTATTCTTTTTGTAAACGGACCGCAGTCATTCGTGGTGGGATCTGCAGACGGTCTGTCCGCGCAGTACAATTCTACGCTTCCTATGGTGCAGATCGCCGCGTCTATCGATCCAAGCTCTGTTACTATCACTTGCGGTTCACAGATCGTAACGGACAATGGGGCAGGCCTGCTTGTGGGATCAGTGAATGGTTCAGGTGTGAACACGATCAATTATAATACAGGCGCCTTTGATGTTACGTTTTCAACGGTGCCACCGGTCAATACGGTGATCTCGGTTTCGTATGACCTGACATACACAACCGGTGATGTGCTTACGCTGAACAGTGGAACTTCCAACTTCCCGTTTGCATATACCCTGACATCACCATTGCTTCCCGGCGACAGCCTGGCAGTAGCGGACAGGATCACATCCAAACTCGCAGTTGGTTATAACGGGGCAGTTTATCTGATCAGGAAGTGCCTGGATTTTTCTACCACCCCGGAATGGATTAAAATTGGTGGCGCATTCTCAAGGAACGAATTCGGTGTTGGCTCTCCGCTTACCGGCGAGGTTCAAACCATGACATGGTCAGGTGATGGGGATCATCTTTTCGTTGGTACAGCATCCGGTAATTTGTTCAGAATATCACATATTAACCAGATCGTTGACTCAGCAGGTAACGCCGATGTGGATTCTAACGTGACCATGACTCCTCTCGTGTACGCAGCTAATCCTGATGCGATACCACGGACAACCAAACTTGCGCAGTTTACAGGAAGACCGATCACTGGATTAGGTGTCGATCCCAATAACAGTAACCGACTCATGATTACGCTTGGCGGTTATGCTCAAACTACCTCGGTTTACTATTGCGATTCGGCAGCCACTTCTGTCATCAACGCCAGCAATACGACTAAGGTTTCCTCCAAACAGGGAAATCTTCCGGGAATGCCTTGTTATGATGCGATCATTGACATGACCAATGGCGCTAACGTTGTCCTCGGTACGGAATATGGAACATGGACCACTGACAACATAAACGTTGCCAGCCCAACCTGGACCAAAGAGATCAATGGAATGGCCAATACAGTTGTTACCATGGTTCGGCAGCAAACGTTGCGCAACTGGGTTACCACCAACACCGGTCAAATATGGGTCGGAACGCACGGTCGGGGCATGTTCTCATCCAACACGCTCGGAGCTCCGCTTGGAAACAATGAATTGCCGCCTTTCGGAAACGTAGGCGCTGCATTCCAATCCAGCCTCAAAGTGTTCCCTAACCCGATGAAAGACGGAGGTACGGTTAGTTTCTTCATGCCATCCAACTCGAAGGCATTCATGGAGATCTACAGTATTTCCGGTAAGCGTGTTCAGCGAATTGACCTTGGTAAACTTACCATCGGATCTTACAACATTGAGATCGATGCCGCTGAGCTTTCAAAAGGAACATACTTCGTAAACATCATAGCAGGCGAACTGAAGGCCGGCGCTAAGTTTGTGAAGATCGATTGATCGGATCAATAATATTAAAGGAACCCCGCGAGAACAGCGGGGTTTTTTTATTCCGTAACTTTGCCCAATGAAAAAAATAAAGGTCGGTATCAATGGCTTCGGCAGGATCGGTAGAATGACCATGCGACTAATGCTGGAAAGAAAGGAAATGGAAGTGGTTGGAATTAATGATCTCACCGACAGCAAAACGCTTGCCCACCTTTTTAAATATGACTCGGTTCATGGAATTTCGAAGCACGAAATATCTCATGATGAAAAGCATCTCATCATTGACGGAAATAAAATTCCTGTCACTGCACAAAAAGATGTTGCATCCATTCCATGGAGTTCTGTTGGCGCTGAGATAATAGTTGAGTCAACAGGATTGTTCCTTGACAAGGTTTCTGCTGAGAACCATCTGAAAGCCGGAGCAAAAAAAGTTATTCTTTCAGCTCCCCCGAATGATAATAGTATTAAAGCGGTCGTGCTGGGAGTAAATGATAATATAATTACGAAGGAGGATCTGATCATTTCCAACGCATCCTGCACCACCAATTGCGCTGCACCAATGATAAAGGTGCTGGACGAGAACTGGGGAGTGGAGGATGGCTACATCACTACTGTTCATTCTTACACAGGTGATCAGCGACTGCATGATGCTCCGCATAAAGATCTTAGGCGGGCAAGAGCTGCGGCCATGTCCATCATTCCCACATCAACCGGTGCTGCGAAGGCCATCACAAAGATCTTTCCTCATCTGGAAGGCAAACTCGGAGGCTGTGGTATGCGCGTTCCGGTCCCGAACGGATCGCTTACAGATATTGTTTGCAGGCTGAAAGGAACACCCTCCGTAAAAGAGATCAACGCAGCATTTAAAAAGGCCGCGTCAGCGGAACCACTCAAAGGGATCTTAGAGTACACTGAAGCCCCGATTGTCTCTATAGACATCATCGGAAATCCTCATTCCTGCATTTATGATGCAGAATTCACATCTGTGGTAGGAAAAATGATAAAAGTGATCGGCTGGTACGATAACGAAGCAGGCTACTCTAATCGCCTTGTCGAATTACTTATAAAGCTTTCGTAAATTTCAAACTCTTCAAACATCACCATTTTCTATCTGGCGAATGATCACCTCGATCATCTTATCATCACCCTTCGCATCATACTCCTTCTTTAACGTCGAATTGAACATGATTGCAACCGTCTGCCACATGAAAGCGGAAAGCGATCCGCGCAGATCTTTCACAAGTGAATAAGAGGTGCTTCCGGTTTCCCGATCGACAAGTTTGATCAGTAAACGGCCTTGTTTTAAAGTGAGTTTCTTCAGGTCTTCTGCAAATTGTTTCTTGAGTTCCTTCTCTGCTTTCTTCATGTACACATCCCGCTCAATTTCCGTTTTCATTGTTGCCAGTTGAGCGTTGTATTCATTCAGTTTCACGCTTGCAAGGATCGCATAAGGATAAACTTTTTTCACATCCCGTTTGAGCTTATCGTATTTCTCTTTCTCTTTTTTGCTCTTGAATGTAAGCGCGGCGGTGATATCTACTTGGGGAAGGTTCATACAGGCTATTGTGTCACCATCCTCGACGGTATAAGGCACAAAAATGACCTCCTTAACCTTCTCCTGAGCGAAAATGCTACAGAGAGAAGAGAGGACAATAAGTCCGCAAAATATGAAGGCTTTCATGCTTATTCTCTACATCAAGTTACATGCCTTTCTACCCCTTGTAACGTCCATAGGGACTGAAAGTTGATTCTAAGTTATGAAAAATAGTTAACTCAGGGTAAATGCCAGTAAATCAGAGTAATAGCAACTCATTTTGTTCAAAAAAGAGCCTTATCTCCCCATTGAAAAATGCTAAAAAAAGCGTATACTATTAGCCACGTAATTAATTGGGAATGAAGCAGTGATGAGGTTATGGGACTCTGATTCCGTTTTAGTAAATTTGCAGGCTTTTTTAAAAACCTTGTGGGAAAGGATCCCCTTAACAGAAACTGAGAAAAACGACGTAGGATGACCAAGAAAAAGAGAGAGCCCCTGGCAATCATTGGAATTGGAGTAAGGTTTCCCGGTAATGTCAACACACCGGAAGAATTCTGGAACTTATTGTGCGATAAAAAGGATGCGCTGACCGAGATCCCGCCGGACCGTTGGGATGCTGACGCATTGTATGCCTCTGAGTTCAGAAGACCCGGAAAGATCAGCGTTAAGCGAGGTGGTTTCATCAAGGACGTTGATAAATTCGATTGCGGATTCTTCGGAATATCTCCCCTCGAGGCGCAGCGTATGGACCCGCAGCAACGTATGTTGCTTGAAGTTTCTTATGAAGCTGTGCAGGATGCCGGACTCAGCTTGAACGATCTCGACGGAACAAAAGCATCAGTTTATGTCGGGATCTCAGCGCATGATTATGGCGATATTCAGAACACTCCTATTGAACGTGTGAACATCGGGGCGCATACAAACGTTGGTTCTGCCCTTTGTATTGCAGCGAACAGGATCTCCTATTCATACAATCTTAAAGGACCAAGCTTTGCGCTGGATACCGCTTGTTCATCATCACTTAATGCTATTCATGCTGCTTGTCGGTCCATCTGGGAAGGCGATGCAAACATGGCGTTCGCAGGAGGTGTGAACTCAATACTCAAACCTGAACCACAGATGGGTTTCAGTAAGGGAGGATTCCTTTCTCCCGACGGAACCTGTTATTCATTTGACGAGCGCGGTAACGGCTACGTAAGAAGCGAAGGAGCAGGTTTGATCATCATCAAGCCGCTTGCGCAGGCAGAAGCGGATGGTGATACGATATATGCAACCATCATTGGTTCAGCAGTGAACCAGGATGGAGCAACAAAAGGAATTTCCGTTCCTAATCCTGTTGCCCAGGAAGAACTTCTTGTTGAAGCGTACCAGGACGCCGGCATCGATCCGCACAAAGTTGCTTATGTGGAAGCGCATGGTACCGGAACATTCGTCGGTGACCCGATCGAATCCAATTCCATCGGAGCCGTCATCGGAAAGGACCGACCTGATCTTTGTTACATGGGTTCAGTGAAATCCAACATCGGTCACCTTGAGCCCGCTTCAGGTGTAGCCGGTATTTCAAAACTTGCTCTCGCCTTAAAACACGGTGTGATCCCTCCGAATATCCATTTCAAAAAGGGTAACCCGAACATCGCCTTCGAAGAATTGAAATTAAAAGTTCCTACAGAAAGCATTAAATGGCCTTCCGGTAACGGGGCGCGTTACGGTGGCGTAAATTCTTTCGGATTCGGTGGTTCCAACGTACACGTGGTAGTGGAAGGGTATGATGCAAAAGCAACCAAGCCTTCTGATAAGAAGGGGATCTTCGTTTGTACCATTTCTGCAAGAAAAGACGAAGCGCTTAAAGCCACAGCAAAAAAATACATTGATTTTCTGAGCGACAAGAATAACAAGGCATCCTTTAGCGATATTTGTTATTCCACTGCCGTGAGAAGCTCGCATCACGACTTACGCTTAGCAGTGGTTGCGGAATCAAAGGATGAACTCGCAAAAAGTCTTGGTGTTTATCTCACAGGAGAAACGCTTTCAGATATTTCCGAGAACCGCGCAGCTGCCACACGCGACAAGATCGTTTTCATTTTCTCAGGACAGGGACCTCAGTGGTGGGCCATGGGCCGGCAGTTGTATGAGAATGAACCACTGTTCCGCAGCACGATAGAGAAGCTGGATAAAATGCTTTCTAAACACGCGGATTGGTCGCTCATCCAGGAACTGAACCGCGATGAGAAAACCTCACGTATCAGCGAAACGAATATTGCTCAGCCTGCACTTTTCTCGGTTCAGATCGCATTATTTGAAATGTGGAAGGCAATGGGTATTCATCCGGGCGCTGTTGTTGGCCATAGTATTGGTGAAGTAGCCGCAGGCTATGCTTCAGGCGCTTTAACCCTTGAGCAAGCCGTGTTGCTTATCTTCCATAGAAGCCGCGTACAGCATAAAGCAACCGACAAGGGCCGAATGCTTGCTGTCGGTATTTCTTTCGAAGAGGCAAAAAAACTTATTGCCGGAAAAGAAAAACGTGTTTCCGTTGGCGCGGTGAATGGCCCATCCATGGTAGCGCTTTCGGGCGATACGGATGTGATCATGGAGATCGCTGAAGATCTCAATAAGCGGGACGTGTTCCATCGTTTGCTTGAGGTGAACGTTCCGTTTCACTCGCATCACATGGAGCCTTTGAAGGATGAACTTTTATCTTCACTTGGTGAATTCAAAACAAAAGCAACCACGATCCCATTCTATTCTACCGTACACGGAAAAGTTACAAAGGGAGAAGACCTGAATCCGCTGTATTGGTTCATGAATGTACGCGAACCTGTTTACTTTACTTCTGCAGTGGAAGCACAGATCAATGACGGATTCGACACGTTCATTGAGCTTGGTCCGCATCCTATCCACGCCATCGGCGTAAATGATCTTATTGCCAAGAAAAAGAGGAAAGGCCTTGTCATACCTTCTCTGCGCAGAAAAGAAAACGAGAAGCGCACTTTCCTTGCTTCTGTTTCTGCCCTTCATACCTGGGGTGTGAAAGTAGATTGGAGAAAATTCTACGGAGGCGGTAACAATGTTGTCAAGCTGCCCTATTACCCATGGCAGAAAGAATCCTATTGGGTTGAGACCATTGACGGTAAAGAGGAAAGACTCGGTCATATCAATCATCCGCATCTTTCCAGGAAAACAGTATCGGCGCGTGAAAGCAGCAACGTACTATGGGATGTGACCCTTGATAAAAGAACGTATCCTTACATTGAGGAACATAAAGTTCAGGGACCGATCGTTTTCCCGGGAGCCGGTCACGTTGACCTGGCTGTTTCGGCGGCGATACAAACCTTTGGCGAGAAATTCTGTTTCCTCGAAGATCTGAATTTTGAGAGCGCACTGTTCCTTCCTGATTCCGGAGATCCTCCATTCATTCAATTGGATATTTCATCCGACAGCGGAGATTATTTCATTTATTCAAAGCCGCGATATAAGGAATCCCAGTGGACATTATGTTCCAATGGAAAAGTCAACCATATCGGCGATAAATTTGTTCCTATTCCTATCAACCTGGCCGAGGTTAAGAAGCGGGTGAACATTCCTGTACAGGTTAAGCCTATGCACGACGAACTCCTTGAAAGCGGTCTTTACCTGGGACCATCGTTCCGTGGGATCAAAAAACTTTTCAGGAGCGACGGGCACTGGGAATCGATCTCAGAGATCGAAGTGCATGAAAGCGTCCGGAATGAATTCCGCCAATTCTTCATCCACCCCGGGGTCCTCGACAGCTGTTTCCAGACCGTTTTTGGAATTTTCAACGAACGGGAAGATGTAAATAAAAAAATGGGTGTTTATATTCCTCGCCACATCGATAAAATAAAATACTACAGTCACCCGAATTCTTTCAAACTGATCGTTCATGGTCGTTTAAGAGAATGGACTGATGAGTATGCTCTCGGTGAGTTATGGATATTCAATGAAGACGGAAGCCTTGTCGCAGAATTTCATGGATTCAGGTCTCAGTATCTGAAGGGCTCACGCGGGGAAGCAGGAGGAGAGCAGGATAAGTGGTTCTACGAATACAACTGGAACATGAAGCCCAGGAAGGACCAGCAGTTGCTTCGCAACCCGGGAGAATACCTTTTGGCCCCGGCTTCGCTGAAGGCGGGTGTGAAACAAACACTTGACCAGGTTAAAAAACGCGTTGAGCAGAATGAATATTATAAACAATATGAGCCCGAACAGTACAGGCTTACGATAGGTTATATCTGCAATTCTCTTCGTGAGATGGGAATGTCCTTTGAAAAGGGTTCTTCCATTAACGTTGAAAACCTGATAACTGAATTCAAGATCGTCAAGGGACATCATCGTTTGTTCCACCACATGTTCCTGCTTTTAAAGAATGCGGGACTTGTGAGCGGGGGAGAGGGTCACTATAAGATAGTGAAGTCGCCGGATTTCCGCGATGTACGCCCATGGATGGATGACCTTAACAAACGTTTTCCGCAATTTCATCATGAGTCAACCCTCCTTGGACGATGCGGTCCTGAGATCACAGGTGTTCTCACAGGAAAGGTAGATCCGATCCAGTTGATCTTCCCGGAAGACAAGTGGGATGCAATCGTTCAGTATTACGTTGAGGGATTCGCATTCAAGAAATACAATGATATTGCCGCGCGCTCGATCAGGGAACTCATCAAAAAATTACCTGCTGACCAAACGCTTCGTGTGCTGGAGATCGGAGCCGGAACGGGGGGCATGACGCAGGCTATTTTACCAACGCTTCCTGCTGACAGAACGGAATATGTATTTACGGACCTTTCACATATGTTCATGCTCAAGGCGCAACAACGCTTTGCAAAATATCCTTTCGTTCAGTATAAGATCATGGATATTGAGAAGGACCCTGCAGACCAGGGCTTTGATCTCAACTCATATGACCTGATCATCGCGTCTGACGTGATACATGCTACACGCAGGTTGAGCACCACACTGACACATGCAAAAAAGCTGTTAGCTTCTGAAGGCGTACTAATGATGCTTGAGGTGACGAACTCACCGGTGTATCTTGATTTTATTTTTGGAATGACAGAAGGGTGGTGGTTATTTGAAGACACCGATATCCGTCCTCAGCATGCCACTATGCCACCTGAGCGATGGAAGAAGGTGCTTGAGCAGAATGGTTATTCAGATGTTGCCGCATACAGTGACTTTGAAAAGAATGATTCTTCCTGCCAGACAGTGATCATGGCCCGCGCTGAAAAGCTGGACATGAAGGCAAAGGCGGATGATAACCCGGCTAAGAAAGCTGTTGCAGACTGGCTTGTGTTCGCAGATGATAAAGGTGCTTCGGAGAAGATCGCCCGGCGACTTGCTTCCATGAACAAAACCTGCGTCATTGTTAAAAAGGGCGAAGTCCTGAAGAAATTGTCGGATACTGCCTGGACAAGCGATACACTCAAACAGGAAAGCGCTGACAAACTCATTGAAACTCTTACAAAAGGCGGAAAATTCCAGGGTATCATCTTCGGATGGGCGCTGGATGCAATTGAGAACGATAAGCTGACGCCTGAGACTATTGTTCAGGCGGAAGACCGGTCTTCGATCATGATGATGAACATCATGAGGAAACTGAATTCATCCAACTTCCCTGAGAATCCAAGAATATGGATGCTTTTCAGCGGGTCGCAGTCTATTGGCGGTTCTCCTGCAACATTGAACCTTGCACAGGAAGGTTGTCGTGGGGTAAGTCGTTGTATCGTGAATGAATTTCCTAATTACAGATCAACACTGGTTGATTTCAGCCCAACTCCTCAGGATGTTGAACTGGATTGTGTCGTGGATGAGTTTTTTACCCCTGAGCATACCGATGAACTTGCGTTCCGAGGCAAGAAGCGTTACGTAAATAAACTGGAAAGAATAACCCGGGACAGGATCGCACAGCGCGCTAAGAATACCGTCAAAGCCGAAGGTTCTGCATACACCGCGCGTATCTCCGAGTACGGGGTTCTGGATAACATCGTTTTGCGTCAAACGGAGCGAAGAGCGCCTGCAGATAATGAAGTAGAGATCACTGTTAAAGCATCTGCTCTTAACTTCCGGGATATCATGATCGCGATGGGACTTCTTTCCGATGCTGCTGTTGAAGGCGGTTTGTTCGGAAGGACATTCGGATTGGAGTGCGCGGGTATCATTTCAGCAGTAGGCAAGAAAGTGAAAGGGTTGAAAAAGGGCGACCATGTAATGGCTACTGCTCCTTCGTGCCTTGGCGGATTCGCGTATCCGCTGGGATGTCATGTGGTCAAAAAACCTAAGCGTTTAAATTGGGCTGAGGCGGCATCCTTACCGGTTGTTTATACAACGGCTTATTATTCACTTATACATCATTGTCGACTTGAAAAAGGCGAGAAGGTACTGATCCATGCCGCCGCAGGTGGGGTGGGTATAGCAGCCATTCATATTGCGAAAGCGATTGGAGCAGAAGTTTATGCAACCGTCAGTAGTCCCGATAAGCGGGCGTATGTACAGAAGATCGGAGTAAAACCCGGAAATATTTTCAGTTCCCGTACACTTGACTTCGCAGACCAGGTGATGGAGAAAACAAATGGCAGAGGAGTGGATGTTGTGCTGAATTCCCTTTCCGGAGAGCCTATTTATAAGAGCGTTCGATGTTTGTCTGCTTATGGTCGCTTTGTCGAGATAGGTAAAACGGATATATACCGTAACAGCAAACTCGGATTGCAGCCTTTCGGAAATAACCTCACGTATTTTGGTGTGGATGTTGACAGGCTGTTCAAGCAGCGTGATCTTTTCGGCGGCAGACTTTTTCAGGAATCAATCGATTATTTTGTTGCGAAGAAATTCCCGTCGCACCCTGTAAAAGTATTCCCGGTTGCGAAACTTGCTGACGCGTTCCAGTATATGGCGGGAGCAAGACATATCGGTAAGATCATCGTTTCGATGGAGGGCGAGGTACAGGTTTCTCCTCCAACGACAATTGAATTCCGAAAGAACGGGTCGTACCTGCTAACAGGAGGCGCTTCAGGTTTCGGTCTGGCTGTCGCAGACTGGATGACAACTAAAGGCGCAAAGCATCTGGTGCTGATGAGCAGGAGCGGACCCAAGACCGATCATGAGAAAAAGGTGATCGAAGGAATGAAGAAGCGGGGCGTGAATGTATTCATCGCTAAAGCTGACGTATCCAGCAAAACGGACCTTGACAGGATCCTGAAGGAAATGAAGAACAAAAAAATGCCTCCTTTGAAAGGCATTCAGCATGCCGCAATGGTTCTTGATGATGGAAGTATTCCGGAGATCGATTACAATCGCTATATGAAGGTTTTCATACCCAAAGCGGTAGGTTGCTGGCTCTTGCATGAGGCGACAAAGAATATGGAGCTGGATCATTTTATTTCCTACTCATCTATCTCTGCCATTTACGGTAATCCGGGCCAGGTAAGTTATGTTGGCGCAAACAGTTTCCTTGATAATTTCTCATCCTATAGAAGATCCATCGGCTTGCCGGCCATGACCATTAATTGGGGTGTGATCGGCGATGTGGGATTTGTGGCGAGGAGCGGAAACGTGGGAGGTTTGTTGTATAAACAGGGATGGAAAGCATTCTCTCTGCAACAAGCACTTGGCGTTCTGGAACAGATGTTGCTGACCAATCCTGTGCAGCGTGTTGCCACGGATTCCGACTGGGAGATGATAGGAGGGTTCTATCCGCATTCTGCCAATTCTAGCAGGTTCTCTCACCTGGTGAAGGAGAAGGAGCTTAGCGCAGGAGCAGGCGGCGGGGCAGGCAGCGGAGCACTTAAGCAAACCATTGTTGAGGCAAAACCGGAGCAACAGCAGGATATCCTTCTGCCTGCGCTCAAGGATACATTTGCCCGCGTATTAGGTACAACAGCAGATAAACTTAGCACATCGGAGCCTGTCAATAAATACGGCCTGGATTCTCTTATGGCTAACCAGATCCGTAACTGGATACAAAGCAATGTGGCAGTAGATTATTCCATGATGCGCATCATGCGCGGTCCTACTATGGAGGAGATGAGCACCCAGATCATTGATGAATTGATGGGTCAGACAGGAATGGGAGGCGACAGCAACGAAGTGAAGAGCGAGCTGGATAAATGGATCATTCGCACCAGGAAAGTTGAAAATCCGAGAATGCGACTATTCTGTCTGCCGTATTTTGCCGGCGGCGCATCCATCTTCAATACCTGGCATGAATCCTTGCCTGATGATATCGAGATCTGCGCAGTTCAGTTCCCCGGTCGTGAAGAGAGAGGGGATGAGAAAGCCTACGATGACGTGACAGAGCTGGTGAAGAGGATGACAGAGATCGTTGAGCCCTTGCTCACCTCGCCCATCGCGTTCTATGCGCATAGCTCCGGAGCGGGAATTGCGTTGGAGTGGGCGCGTTACCTGAGAAAGGAGAAGGACGTTCATCCTGTTAAATTCATGGTGGGAGGCTGGAGATCGCCTGATCTCGTAAGCCCATTCAAATTCCTGGATAAGATAGCGGATGACGAGGTATACAAGGAAAAGAACATTCCGAATATCAAAGGCCACCTGCGTTCACTGGAGATCCCTGAATCCGTCATTGATAACAAGGAAGTGTTCAATGAGATGCTTCCTGCGCTGAGAGCGGATATTCTTCTTGGAAAGCGATACAAGTACTACGATGACGCGCCTCTGAATTGTCCGATCACAGCTTTTGCCGGTACAAACGATACTGTATTCAGCGAGGACCAGATAAAGGCCTGGAAGAAACATACCTCTTCCCAGTTTAATTTCAGAAGAGTCAACGGTGGTCACTTATTCTGCCGTGATAACAAGGAAGAGTTACTCGAATTCCTGATGAATGAGCTGAATGAAGATGTGATGGCATGATGATGGCCATCCAGGATCATACACAACCCAAAGTGCCCGGCGAATTACCTGCCGGGCATTCTGTTTCAGGACCCGAAGCTAACGCTATTCATCTTTGGGCTTTCTCCGTGGACCCTTCATCGGGGTTCAAGGAGCGATGCAGGCAGGCCTTACCTCCAAATGAATTGCAGCGCATCGACTTTTTTAAATTCCCGAATGCCAAAGAGAATTTCCTTATCAGCCAGGGTGGATTAAGATTACTGCTTGGCGCTTACCTGGAGATGGAGCCTTTGGATGTACGAATAGGCAGGCAACCCAAAGGAAAACCTTTCTCTCTAGATGACCCTAATTTGCATTTTAACATGTCGAACTCGGGTAAATGGGTATCCTATGCGGTCAGCACAAGCGGCGAGGTCGGGATCGATATTGAGTATTTAAGAGCGCTTCCAGACCTGGATCAGCTTATCAGCAAAAATTTTACGGAGAAAGAACAGGCTTACATCAATAAACCGGGAGCCGAGCAGCTGGAGAGGTTCTTCAAATTCTGGACACTGAAGGAAGGTTACCTGAAGGCAATAGGAGAGGGGATGCGACTTGCTCCGGATAATCTTGAGTTCTCCATCGACAGAGGTCATTTCAAACTTGATTCCATAAAAGGTTTCTTTGAACAGGATGAATGGACCTTCGATGATCTCAAGATCGATGATGAACACGTTGGGACCATCGTGCACAAATTATCATCACCTGTTTTTAATAAAATGAACTTTTAAACTAACGTCATGTCTGTCACAAGAACATTTGATATGCTGCAACGTTACCGGGAGCAGTTCCCGGTAAAAACAGATGCTTTTGCCTGCAAGGAAGGAAAAGGCTGGAAGAAATTCAGTACAGAAGCATACATTGTTGAATCCTATCATACAGCGTATGGCTTCATGGAACTTGGTTGCAAACCGGGCGACAAGATAGCCACCATCTCCAATAACCGCCCTGAGTGGAATTTTGTGGATATGGCAATGGCTATGACGGGTATCATTCACGTTCCCGTTTTTGCCACGCTGGATACAGAAGGATATAAAGCCATCTTCGACCATGCAGGCGTACGATACGCGTTCGTAGCTGATAAAGCCCTGGCGCAAAAGATCAGTTCACTGATCGGGGTAGTCAAGTCACTGGAGAAGGTGTTTACATTCGATAGGATCGATGGATTTGCCCACTGGAGTGAAGTGTCTGAACTGGGAAAGGCGCAGGAAAGCAAACACAGGCAAGAGCTTGAACGCATCAAAGCCGGGATCAAACCGGAAGACTGCGTCACGCTGATCTATACATCCGGAACTACCGGCAATTCGAAGGGTGTAATGTTGTCTCACAGAAACCTAATGAGTAATGCAATGGCCGCCGCCGGTGTGTTCAATCTGAAACCAGAGCATCGCTATTTAAGTATACTCCCGATCTGCCATGTGGGCGAGAGGATGGGAAACTATCAGTCGCAGTATAGTGGTTGCAGTATCTATTATGCGGAAAGCATTGCCACCGTAGCAAATGATCTGAAAGATGTGAAGCCGCATGCTTTTGGAGCCGTCCCGCGTATTCTTGAGAAAGTATACGATAAGATCATCGCGAAAGGCGAATTATTGACGGGAGTGAAGAAAAAATTATTCTTTTGGGCGCTTGACCTGGGATTGAAATACAAACTGAACGGAGAGAATGGCGCCTGGTATGAGTTCAGGTTGAAGATCGCTAACAAGATCATTTTTAATAAGTGGAGAGAGGCTCTCGGTGGCAATCTCATTTATATTGGCATCGGCGGCGCGGCCTTGCAGCCAAGGCTTGAAAGAGTATTTTGGGCAGCCGGTGTGAGATTAGTGAATATGTATGGCTTAACAGAAACATCACCCATCATTACGATCAACCGCATCACTGCGCCTTTATTGAAATTAGGCTCAGTTGGCGCAGTGATACCGGATGTACAGGTAAAGATCGCTGCCGACGGTGAGATACTCGCTAAAGGACCGAATGTGATGCTTGGTTATTTCAAAGATGAGAAAGCAACAAGTGAGGCAATTGATGCGGAAGGCTGGTTTCATACGGGAGATATCGGTGTGATCGACGAGGGTAAATTTCTACGTATCACCGACAGGAAGAAGGAGATCTTTAAGCTGTCCAACGGAAAATATGTTGCGCCACAGGCAATAGAGAACATGCTGAAGGAATCTGTTTATATTGATGCAGCCATGGTCATTGGAGAAGGGGAGAAGTTCACGTCGGCCCTCATCTCACCTAATGTGGAGGCGTTAGCGAAGTTTTGCGAGGGTAAGAATCTCTCAACGAAGAGGGAAATGATCACATTGCATAAGGAAGTTGAAAAATTATTCAAAGAGATCGTCGATGGTTTCAATAAGAACCTTGGTGATGATGAAAAAGTAAAGCGTTTCCGCCTGGTTGCTGAGGATTGGACCCCGGATAACGGAATGCTTTCACCAACGCTGAAGCTGAAACGAAAAGTGCTGATGAAGAAATATGAAAATGAAGTCAACGAGATCTTCCGCAGGGAACCGGAGAGAGTGTCATGAAAATAACCGAGGTAAAGGGTAAGCAGCAAGAGCAGGATTTCCTGGACATGGTCCACGACATTTACCGTGGTGATCCAAACTGGGTTTGTCACCTCGATAAGGACATACGCGAGGTCTTCGACCCGGCAACAAACAATTTCTTCAAACACGGTGTTTGCACCCGCTGGCTGCTTCAGGACGATGCCGGTAAGGTCATTGGGCGGATCGCTGCCTTCATAGATAAGAAGCAGATGAACGATTATGATCATCCTACAGGGGGCGTTGGTTTTTTTGAGTGTATCAATGATCAGAAAGCAGCGAACCTCTTATTTGATACAGCAAAAGAATGGCTGGGAAAGCAGGGTGTGCAGGCCATGAACGGTCCGATCAACTTCGGTGAAACGGATAAATACTGGGGCCTGCTGGTGGACGGGTTTACTCAGCCGGCGTATAAGATCGCATACAATCCGAAATATTATCAAAACTTATGGGAAAATTACGGGTTTAAAATATTTTACAAGCAGGAAGGATTTCATCTTTCTCTTTCAAAGGAGATCCCCGCTCGTTTCTGGAAGATCGCAGAATGGGTAGCGAAGAAACCGGATTACAGTTTTGAGCATATTAAATTCAATGACATTGAGAAGTACGTAAAGGACTTCACACACGTCTTCAATGAAGCCTGGAGGGATTTCAAGAAGGATTTTGAACCGCTCTCTGAAGATTACGTCAGGAATTTCATTACTAAGGGCAAAATGATCCTCGAGGAAAAATTCATCTGGTTCGGTTATAATAAAGGTGAGCCGATCGCTATTTATTTCATGTACCCTGATTTTAACCAGGTCTTCAAAGCTTTCAACGGAAAACTTACTTTATGGAATAAATTAAAACTGGTTTATAAGGCAAAGACCGGCAAGATGACCAGGGCGAGAGGTGTACTGATGGGCGTTGTCCCTAAATTCCAGGGAATGGGCATTGAGTCTGCATTCATTTTTCATCTCAACACGGTATTACGCGCTATGCCTCTATATACTGAGCTCGAGTTTTCCTGGGTAGGCGATTTCAATCCGCCCATGCGTAAGATCTGGACTGCGGTAGGAGCAGTGCCGGCGAAGCATTATATCACCTATCGCTACCTGTTTGACCGGAATGCGGAGTATAAGCGGTATCCAATCCCTGATGAAAAAGGGTCGACGAAATACTAAAACATACGAAACGTACGAAATACGAAGGAAATTTCTCAGCGATCTTTGCGGTTGGCGTTGGCATGTGCGTGAGAATCTCTGCGACCTCTGCGTGAAATAGACTCTGGTCATGTATCTTTTTGCAGTTTCGGCATTATTACTCTAAAGTTCATAAATGAAAAGCGCATACGCGGGATGTTGGATATTATTCTCACTCCTTACATTAGGTCTTCAATCACAGGTTATCAATGAGAGTTATAACAAGAAGAAAAACCTTTTCCAGCTACCACCTGAGAATGACATCGTCGTTACCCCGACATCCGTCCAGATAAATGTTAAAGTGATCTATAATGCCAAACCGGACGGATATCTTATAACGTACACTCAATCTTATATCGGCCGGAATATTCAGGAGGTGGAGCAAAAAACAAACCAAAAAATGGATAGCCTGGCCGGAAATGTAAAAAAACTGGGAATAAAAGAAACGGATGTTATTATCGATGTGTTGTCACTTGATCCGATCTTTGATTTTATGAAGAATGACTCCATAGAACCTTTAGGTTACAAAGTAACTCAGAATATTACATTCAATATCCGTTCCATAAGCATGATGCGTGAACTAACAACGATCTGCCTCAGTTTCGCAATACGAGACCTTGTGAACGCTCAACCATACGTCAAAAACTCCAAGCCAATATATGATAGTATTTCAATGAGGACTATCGAATTGCTAAACATGAAGAAAAAGCTCTGCTCTGATGCCGGGTTTTCATTTGCCAAGGGAAATCCTACCATATCGAAATACAAAGAGGTGCTCTATCCAAGCGAGCGATACCTGACGGCTTTGGTGAAGAATGCAAGCTTGTTCAAACATCATTTGTCACAGAATTCAACAATAAGCCTTGAGCGACAAGTAGATGTTGAGAATTATTATGATCTCAACCTTAAGGATGCCGATTTCGTGTTCAACGCCAACTTAACCGGTCCCGTTGTTCAGTTTTATTCCTGTTTCAATTATGGATTCATCAGGACAGATACGGAAGAGGAAATGAGAAAGAAGATCAAAGAGGAGTTAGAGCAGAAACAAAACAAGACCTTTTATATTCTTGATAAGAACGGGAATCTTAAGAAGGTGGAGATGTGACATGCTGTTTCTATTTCATTGTTAGTGATTTAAGGTTAAACTTACTACTTTTGGTTAACCAGGATCACTTTATAAGCTAAATGCCTGAACTCTCCACCTTACCGTTAACGATACATACTCCCATCGTATTCTTCGACGGCGTTTGCGGACTCTGCAACCGGTTTGTGAATTTCCTGATGCGGAAGGATAAGAAAGGGAAACTGCGCTTTGCTACTCTTCAGGGAAAAACTGCTGCTGAACTGATCGCAATTAAGGGAAAGATCAACATGGATACAATTATTCTTTATGATAACGGTAAATTCTTTTATCGTTCCACTGCAGCGCTTAAATTATTTACGACCATAGGAGGACCCTGGAAATTAATGGGAGTTTTTTTCATTGTTCCGCCTTTCCTGCGCAATTTCGTTTACGATATAATAGCGCGCAACCGATATAAGTGGTATGGGAAAAGAGATGCTTGCAGAGTGCCAACTAGTGATGAAAAGGGGAAGTTCCTTGATTAAGGCATCTTAGAACGTTTCAGCAAATACGCCATCAGCACCTGGTCAAAGCCCTCGTTTATATCCGCTTCCACAAAATCAATGCGGTATTGCGCCGCATGAAGCATTAGGTCTTTTTTGAATTTCGCGATGGCTGTTCTGTAGCTTTCCCGGATCTCGGCAGGATTCACCTTTACCTGCTCACCCGTTTCCATGTCCACGAAGCGGAAAGGGCGTTTTTCATAATCGAAATCTATCTCTTTTGATTTATCCACTACATGAAATAAAACCACTTCGTGTTTGTTGTGTTTCATGTGCTGTAAAGCAGAGAAAAGTTCTGCAGTTTCCTCGCTGCTCTCGAACATATCGCTAAAGATCACAACAAGTGACCGTTTATGAATAGATTCGGCCAGCTCATGCAGGGAGCGAATGGCGAATGTCTTCTTTTTTTGCTCCTCCGGCGGTTGCTTCAATACTTTTTCAAGTTCATTATAAAGCATCTTTACGTGCACCATCCCGGAACGAGCCCTCGTATGCAGATCCACTTTTTCAGAGAACATAGAGATCCCAAGCGCGTCACGTTGCCTTCTTAACAACTCAATAAGGGATGCGGCGCAATGCACCGCGAAATACATCTTGTTCTGTTTGGCGGTGGGTTTATCCGGATCTGTTGGAAAATACATAGAAGAGGAAATGTCCAGGATGATCTGGCAACGCAGGTTGGTTTCTTCCTCAAATCGTTTGATAAAAAGCTTGTCGGTACGACCGTAAAGTTTCCAGTCGATGTGGCGCGTGCTCTCACCGGTATTGTATAGTCTGTGTTCTGCAAATTCGACTGAGAAACCGTGAAAAGGACTTTTGTGCAGGCCTGTGATGAAGCCTTCTACTACCTGCCTGGCAAGAAGTTCAAGATTGGAAAACTGCTGAGTACGGTGTATATCTATCATGACAATTAGCTAATTGGCCAATTAGCCAATTGGCTAATTCAACCTTATTTAAGCTGAGCCTCCAGTTTTCCGGCCAGTACGGATTTAGGTACGGCACCAACCTGCTTATCTACTACCTGCCCATTCTTGAAGAACAAAAGGGTAGGAATATTCCGGATACCGAATTGTGCTGAAATGTTGGGATTATTATCCACGTTTACTTTCCCTATAACGGCTTTTCCGTCATATTCTTTTGATAATTCTTCCACTACAGGACCCACCATTCTGCAGGGTCCGCACCATTCAGCCCAAAAATCTACCAGGACGGGTTTGTCGGATTTGAGGACTGTCTGGTCAAAATTTGCATCTGTTAACTCGATTGCCATAAGTGTTTTTTTATTTTTGGGTTTCCCCTTTCGTGTGAGATCGTCAATTCTAATGCCATCACAAAAATAGTGACAATTTGACAAACTACCTGTTAAAGCTGTATTCCAGAGTTCGGAACTTATCGAGGGTGTCAATCAGTTCATTATCAGGGTAAACCCTATACTTTTTAGAAGGGAGGTCAACAAGAATATTTTCTTCCGGGTCCGTTATGACGAACCTTAACTGGCAGGCGCGTTGTTTGTATTTTTTAACATTTCCGGAAACACCTTCCAGGACGGAATCAATGAGAGATTCTGACACGGCATTGGAGGGTAATTTAACGGTCAGGTTCTTTGCAAGTTTCTGCCGCACATCTTCCAGCAACTGCATTTGTAATATTTTCACTTCCCACTGATCTTCGGAGTTGAACCTGTTCTGGACCCTTCCGCGGATATGAACAAAGAGTTCCTTATTCAGCATCGAGGAAAAATCTGTGTAATCTTTTCCAAAGACAACAAATTCATGTGAATCATTCAGATCTTCAAGCACAAAGGAGCCGAATTTCTTACCGGTTTTTGAAACTCTGTGCTGTGCATCGCTGATCATGCCGGCCACCACAACTTCCCGGCCTTTCATCCGCTGAAGATCCTTCAGATCACTTAGTTTATTCGGAGTAAAATGTTTCAGCTCCACCCGGTAATTGTCGAGCGGATGACCTGAAATATAAAACCCGATCACATCCTTTTCATGTTTTAGCCGGACAAGGTTACCCCATTGTTCAGTTTCCGGAATAATAGGTGTAGGAAGCTCAACAGCTACTTCACTTCCGAAAAGAGAATTCTGGGATGATCTCGAACTTTCCTGTGCAATCGCGCCAAAGCGAAGGATCTTTTCAAGAAATGTTACGCCGTCCAGTTCGGAATGGAACAGTTGCGCCCGGTGATGCTGCCCCAGGGAATCAAAAGCGCCGGAATATGCAAGCGATTCAAATGTTTTTTTGTTTGCAGCCCTTAGATTGATGCGATTCACCAGGTCGAACATGGATGTGAAGGCCCCGTTTGCTTTTCGTTCTGTAACAATTCCTTCTACGGCCGCTTCACCAACTCCTTTGATGGCGCCCATCCCGAAACGTATCTCGCCTTTCTTGTTCACGGAAAAATGATGCTCGCTTTCATTGATGTCCGGCCCCAGCACTTTCAATCCCATGCGCTTGCATTCCTCCATAAAGAAAGTGATCTTGTCAATATTGCCAAGGTTATGCGTCAGGGTAGCCGACATGAACTCGCCGGGATAATGCGTCTTCAGCCAGGCTGTCTGGAAGGCAACGAACGCGTAACAAGTTGAGTGCGATTTATTGAAAGCATAGGAAGCAAATGCTTCCCAATCTGTCCAGATCCGTTCAAGTTTATCCTGCGGATGCCCCTTTGCCATGGCGCCTTCCAGGAATTTACTCTTCATCTTATCCAGGACGTCCCTTTGCTTTTTTCCCATCGCTTTCCTGAGCGTGTCGGCATCTCCTTTCGTGAAACCCGCAAGTCGTTGTGAAAGCAACATCACCTGTTCCTGGTAAACGGTGATACCGTAGGTGTCTTTAAGTAATTCTTCCATCTCCGGCAGGGAGTATGAAACTTTTTCTCTTCCGTGTTTCCTGTTGATGAAATTCGGGATGTAAGCGAGCGGTCCCGGTCTGAACAATGCATTCATCGCGATCAGGTCATCGAACTTGTCCGGTTTAAGATCGCGTAGGTACTTTTGCATTCCCACGGACTCAAATTGAAAGGTTGCGTTGGTCTCTCCCCTTTGGTAAAGCTCAAGTGTTGCGGGATCATCCAAAGGGATACTGTCAATGTCTATGACCTTATTATGATTCTCTTTAATGAGTCGTAGTGTGTCCTTGATGATCGTGAGCGTCCTTAAACCAAGAAAATCCATTTTCAGAACGCCGGCGTCTTCGATGATCCCTCCTTCAAATTGGGTAATAAGCAATTCTGTATCCTTCGAGGTAAATACAGGAAGTATTTCCTTCAGGTCTTTTGGCGCAATGATGATCCCGGCTGCGTGAATTCCGGTTCCCCGAACCGAACCTTCAAGTATTTCTGCCTCTTTCAGCACCTGCGCCTGGAGTGAATCCCCCTTATAGATCTCGCGTATCCTTTTGATATTTTCTATTTCTTCTGAACGCAGTTGCTCCCTTGTTTCGAGAGAATGTTCTCCCTTCAGGGGGGCGTGCAAAACGCGTTCCAACTCAATTCCTTGCCGATCAGGCACCAGTTTCGCCAAGACGTTGGAATCTGCAAGCGGAAGGTCCAATACCCTTGCCACATCCTTTATGCTCATCTTAGCAGCCATGGTTCCATACGTAACGATCTGCGCTACCTGCTCCCTTCCGTATTTTTTCACAACGTAGTCGATGACCTTTTGCCTTCCCGCATCATCAAAGTCTGTATCGATATCAGGCATGCTTTTTCTGTCGGGATTCAGAAAACGCTCAAATAGCAGGTTGTACTTGATGGGATCAATGTTGGTGATACCTGTACAGTACGCAACCGCACTTCCGGCCGCGCTTCCTCTCCCGGGCCCGACAAATACGCCCAGGTCACGCCCGGCTTTGATGAAATCAGCGACGATAAGGAAGTACCCGGCGAATCCCATTGTCTTGATCGTGAAAAGTTCAAAATTCAGGCGTTCTTCCAGTTCTGTTGTGATCTCCTTATATCGTTGCCTTGCGCCTTCCCAGGCGGTATGCCTGAGGTATTCATCCATATCTGTAAATCCTTCAGGTACCTTAAAATGCGGCAGCAGCACGTCTTGCTTAAGCTTCAGTGTATCCACTTTGCTTACTATCTCATTCGTATTGTCGAGAGCCTGCGGGAGATCATGGAACAAAGCGCTCATTTCTGCCGTATTCTTGAAAAAGAACTGGTCATTGAAAAATGCGAATCGTTTGCCTTTCATGGAAGATTCATCCACACTGAACTCTCTTGCAGCAGGAGTACTTTGTTTTTCTCCTGTATTGATGCATAAAAGAATATCGTGTGCGTTGGAGTCGGCCTGGTCGACATAGTGCGAGTCATTGGTAGCAATGATCTTCACATTGTATTTTGAAGCGAAGCGAAGCAGTACAGCATTCACCTTCTCCTGCTCACCGATTCCATGCCGCTGTAATTCAATGTAATAATCCTCACCGAAAAGATCCAGCCACCATTTGAATTCCGCTTCTGCTTCTTCTTCCGTTTTCTGCAGGATCATTTTCGGCACAATCGCGCCAAGGCAGCAGGTTGTTGCGATCAGGCCCTTATGGAACTGAAGAATAAGTTCCTTGTCTATCCGGGGAAATTTACCATACAGTCCATCTATGAATCCGAGGGAACAAAGCCGGACAAGATTGTGATATCCTTCTGAATTTTTTGCCAGTAATAACTGGTGATAGCGTTTATCTCTATCCTCTTTTGAGAACTGTTTTTTATGTCGGTCGGCTACTACATAGAATTCACAACCTATGATCGGTTTGATCCCTTTTTTTGCAGCCTGTGCCACAAAATCGAACACACCGAACATATTCCCGTGGTCGGTAATAGCCACAGCGGGCATGCCATCGTTCTTCGCCTTATCCAGCAAAGTACCGATGTCGGCCGCGCCGTCAAGCAGGGAAAACTGGGTGTGTACGTGGAGATGGGAGAATTGCATCAGGGTCTGAAATAACTCCCATAAATTTAATCAGGAACGAGCCCCGGAGGAGAAATAGTTGTCAACAGTAAAGTAAATCCCTGGCTTAGTAGGGGTTGAATATTACCGTACTGGTGTCTTTCATAGGACGGAGTGAAAGGATCGGCACAGTAGACTCGTCAACTATGCGCTGCGCGGTTGTACCAATGAGAAACTCCTTGAAATTCAGCTCTGCCTTGGTCATGATCATGATCAGATCAGCCTCGATCTTGTCGGCATACAAAACAACCGTTTCGGCAATATCTTCAGAGGGAACAGACTTGTTGGTACATGGAATACCTTTTGATTTGATGTAGGATTTTACCTGGTGCGCATAAGCCAGGATCTTATTCTCATACTCGGTGTCTTTCAGTGAGAAGACAGACAGGATCCGGATCGCAGCATTGAAATACTTTGCAAACTCGATCGCTTTGTCAACTTTTTGACGGGTTTCTTTGGTCAGGTCAAGCGGAAGGAGAATATTTTCGCAACCATCCCTATGCTCCATTCCGCGAATGGAAAGCACCGGATGTTTTGACTCACGAATGAACTTAGAAGCGCTTTGCCCGATGATATCCTTTGAGGACATTTTGGATGTGAGACCAAGTACAATAATGACCGGTTCCAGTTCATCCGCAACTTTCATCGTTTCGGTAAATACATTACCGCTTGCGTACCTTACTTTAACCACAAGCCCTGATACCTTCTCGGTTTCCTTCGCAAGAACCTGCATGTATTCTACTTCACGGGTTTCATCCTTCTCAAATACGTGAAGCAGCACAACCTCGGAATGAGTATACCGGGCGAGGTTATAGGATTGTCTCAATGCTACCCTGGTTTGTTCCGTGGAATCGATAGGAACCAGGATGTAATTCTTCTTTGCCATAGCAGCGGATTCTTAAAGTAATGTTAAAACAAGGGTGCAAAGATAAAATTATAGGGAATAATACTCAAATTAAGGTGCAATATACAGATAATGAGCCAATTAAGACCTGTATTGCTGGCATATTTATTTGCCTGTCTTTCAAAAAAATACGATCTTCGCAGTCCTTTAAAAACTAACCTAATATTTAAACAGAGAGATGCCTGCAAAAATCAGAATGCAAAGACATGGAAAGAAAGCCGCCGGCTTCTTTCATATTGTCGTGGCGGACGGTCGTGCACCGCGAGATGGGAAATTCATCGAAAAAATAGGCACGTACAACCCTAACACCAACCCGGCAACCATTGTCCTGAACTTCGACAAGGCCATGGCATGGCTTGAGAAAGGCGCTCAGCCTTCCGATACCTGTCGCGCGATCCTGTCATACAGGGGTGTGATGTATAGATATCACCTTGCCAAAGGGATCAAGAAAGGAGCCTTAACTCAGGAACAGGCGGATGCGAAATTCGCCAAATGGCTCCAGGAAAAAGAGTCAAAGATCCAGGGAAAAGTAGATCTGCTCAGCGGGGAATCAAAAGAAACCAAACGGAAGCGTTACGAAGCTGAAATGGCTGCCAAGGATAGTAAAGCGGCCAAAGTTGCAGCGAAGAAGGCAGCCGCGGTTGCAGAGTCAACACCTGCGGTGACTGAAACTGCACCCATAGTTGAAGCGGCACCCTTAGTTGAAACTACCCCAGTGGCTGATGTAACCCCTCCTGTTGAGGAACCTAAACCGGACGATACTACCCCGGCATAAATTATTTTTGATGCAAAAGGAACGGAAGGCTGACCCTTCCGTTTTTTTATATATGGAACACAAGGAACATTTCATTTTCGGAAAGGTCATCAAGACCATCGGTTACAAGGGTGAATTTCTTCTCGCATTCGATGTTGATTCTGAGGAGAAGTACACTGACCTGAAAGAAATACTTTTCGAATCCGCAGATGGCACTCTTGAATCATTTGAAGTGGCTTCACTCGCCATGAATAAAAACCATACTGCAGTGATCCTGTTGAAAGAACTCAGCGACTTAAGCGGAGCTTCTGCATTCGTAGGAAAGCATGCTTTCCTTCCCCTGGCCCACCTTCCTCCGTTAGCAGGCAACGCATTTTATCATCATGAAGTGATCGGTTTTTCAGTGTATGATTCCGTAAGAGGCCACATAGGCGTTGTAACAGGGGTTACCATCCTGCCACATCAGAAACTTCTTGAATTTGAGCATAATGGGAAGGAAGTCTTGTTGCCGGTATTGCCTGAATTTTATCTCGACATCGACAGACAGGCGCGGATATTGCTTGTAAATATTCCGGAAGGGCTTCTTGATGTTTACAGTAATCCCTCTTGAGATTTTGTTTTCCCCGTTATTTTGGCTTAATTTTATTCGGACAGAGGACCAAATCCCCTTTTATGGTCGCCGAATTTACGTTCAAACAATTCCGGGTTTCCCAGGAAAAATGCGCGATGAAGGTCGGTACGGATGCTGTACTCATCGGATCCTGGGCTGATGTTTCAAACGCACAGCGAATTTTAGACGTGGGAACGGGATCAGGGGTGATCGCCCTAATGATGGCTCAGCGTTCAGAAGCGGGCATTGAAGCAGTGGAGATCGATAAAAATTCCTGCGAAGAGGCGGTCAAGAATATTCTGCAAAGCAAGTGGAAGGATCGTGTGATTGTCCATCATGGTCCTTTCCAGGATTTTGCGGATGCTAAACCCGGAACTTTCGATTTGATCGTCAGTAATCCCCCGTTTTTTATAGATTCATCCAAGGCAAGCCTCATCGGACGTACTACGGCCAGGCATACGGACCTGCTTTCGTATAAGGAGTTAATAGAAGGAGTGAATAAGATCCTGCATCCCGACGGGAAATTCTGCCTCATCCTGCCTTTGAAGGAAGGAGAGATGTTCATGGATTTTGCTAAGGAACAAAAACTTCATTTGACGAAATTGACCCGTGTTAGAACTACACATGAGAAAGCAACGAACAAACGTCTCCTGATGCAGTACCAGAAGAAGCCCACCTGCTTCAAGGAGGATACCTTGATAATTGAAAAGGGTGAGCGGCACACTTATACAGATGAGTATAAGGAGCTGACGAAGGAGTTCTACCTCAATTTTTGAGTTTCCCGGAATCGTATTCCAAGTTCTGCAAGTTCTTTCATAACGGGTACATAGAACTCCGGAAGGATCGGAATCAGAACACCCCTGGAGCGTATCTTGTTTAAAGCGATCAGCCTAACCGCGATCGCAAGTGGTAATCCAACGGTTCTTGCCATAGCAGTGTGAACAGGGTCTTTCCCTTCTTCGATCAAAGTGGAAGTGATGGTTCTTTTTTTGCCCTTGATCTTATAAATAAATTCGTGCTGCATCAGGATCATGTCCTTATCCCTTTCCTTTAGTTTCCATTTCTCTTCCAGCAGAATCTGCAGGGCTTGCGCAGGGCTTCTTCCCGGTGAAATGATCCTCTTATCTCTGAATATTTCCAACCATTCCAGTTTTTTGATGACTTGTGATGAGGCGCTGACCTCAAGGAAATTTGCCAGACGCTGTTTCAGACTTCCCTTCCCCTCAGGAAGGAATGAGCTTATCAGTTCCGGCCAGGTCATGTCATCCTTGTTCGGTAAATTCCAGGAATCATCCGTTAGGCCGATCCTGATAAGGGCATTCCATGCTTCGCAAAACCCGCGCATCCGTAATGTACCGCGTTTCATGGTTTCTACATCTTCGATACCGTAAGGTTTAAGATAAGTAAGCGAATCCCTATTGAGGTATCCCTCATACATTCCATGCCCCGCAACATTTACTTTTTCTGCATCGCTGAACAGTCGCTCATACGGAACGAATTTAAGTTTACCTTCTTCCCTGTAACGCGCAACACCCTTGCCGGCGAGGATCACATTTCGGGGATTCCATGAGAATTTATATCCCCATGGATTGTCGTTACTGGAAGGCGCAACCAATCCTCCGCACCAGGATTTGAAACTGATCAGTTCTCCTTTTTCGGATCGTATCCGTTCGATCACTTCCATAGCGCTCATATGATCGATCCCGGGATCAAGCCCGACTTCATTCAGGAATATCAGTCCTTTTTCCTTTGCCTCCGTGTCAAGTGCGGCCATTTCTTCGGAAACATAGCTTGCGGTAACCAGGTGTTTGCCGGCTGCCAGGCATTCCTTTGCGACTTCCGGATGAAAATTCGGAGGAAGCATGGAAACAACGATCTCATGTTTTCGAACGACAAGTGAAAGTGCGGAGCGGTCGCGGATATCAAGTTGGATCGCGATGGAATGCGTGTGATTTCCGGCCCCTGATCGGGCCAATTCCAGGGAGCTGTCAGCAACGGTAACTTTCCAGCTTCCTGATTGAGCGTGTTTCAGCAGGTATTCTATCAGGTATGCTGATGATCTGCCGGCCCCTATGATAAGTATCGATCTCATTGGAATGCGAAACGTAAAGTTATCATAAAGAAAAACCCCGAAGCATTTGCTCCGGGGTTTTTAATAAAAAAAAGAAGATCCTTACTTCGTAATGATCACCTTATGCGTGTTCGCCTTCCCTTCGCTTGTAAGCTTCAGGAAATATGAGCCTGCTGCCAGGTCCTTCGTATCTACTCTGAAAATGTGTTTACCATTCTCAAGTTTTTCCGAAACGATCAGTTTCACTTCCTGTCCCATCATGTTGAACATTGACATTTTTGTCATAGCGGTTGCAGGCACATTTATGGTAATATATAACTCATCTGAAGCCGGAACAGGGAATGTTCCGATCGTGAGTTCGCTGGCAAGTTGCGCAAGTGTGTTACCCGTTAGCAAGCCATCGTATGTGATTTGGGCATTACCTGCTCCTGTGTTAAGGTCAGCGAGGTTATCGCCGGCAATGAGAGCAAAGGCCACAACAACGGAGTCCCCGGGAGCAATGGTATAGGGTCCTGATGCAACACAATCCATAACGTCATTTCCGGGACCGGGCACGCCGGCCTGTGCACGTTGTGTTGAAAGGGATGTGAATTTTTCTCCTGTGTCAAATGCTGGTGTACCGGCCGTAGGATCAATAGGTCCACCGCCTCCTCCCGCAATGTTATCTACAGCGTGGTGAATAAATGGAGCCGTGGTTGTAAGGAGTTTCGTTCCGGCGTACAGCCCGTTTACCTGGGTACTGTAAACATAACCCATCCTGATCGGTGTATTCTGATCTGCCTTGTTGAGGGCATAGTTCATGATGTCCCAATCCGTGATGATTCCGCAATACAAATTGGAAACCGTGGTGACATTCGTATTGGTCAGCACATATTCAACGATCACATATTTGGTATTGCCTGGAGTTGTCCAGGCCCATCCTTTGTGGTGAGTCCTGATGCCAATAGGTCCGGAAGGATTTGTCGCATCATTATGGACTCCTTCAACATCGAACGCAGAAACCTGCGCAGGTATGACTTGATATACGCGCAGGAGCGTTGCATTGTCTGTATCCATGTTTGCGCCTCCACGGAACATATCGGAAACCTTTGTAGCGGAGTTACCCAGCATCATGCTCGACTCATACATCAGGTTTGAATCCAGGTACTGGAATCCAAGACCCTGTTGCTGTCCGTCAGCATTGTAACCGATCCTTCCTTTGGAAGTAATGGTAGTCTCGATCTGGTTAACGGTGATATTGATGTAATCCGGATTCACGGTGATATCAAAGTAAGTCACCGCACTCCAGGGACTGTCAGAGATCGTAAGTGTAAAGGTGATCACCTGGTTCATCGGGCAAGTTGGAAGGATCCTGAACTCAAAAGGATCTGCTCCATTAGCATTGATGCCCAACGTGGCCAATGCGCCGATGGGATAAGAACCATCCAGCGTTGTAATATACGGTGATGTGGTTGCGATCGTACCGGTAGTAGCTGCGGTGACGGCAGTAAGCATATTTGTAAAATCACCTGTAATTCTGAGCGTATCGTTGATGTTAAAAATGTTGTCATTGTTATCCGTCCTGATCTGACTCAGGTATAACACTGATTTAGGGTTCGAAGCTGTCATTGCGTTCGCCATGTCCACGCGTCCTGTTCCAAGTTTATTGATAAAAGGACCATTAGAAGGGATACTGTAGATGTAGTCCGTTGTGGCCTTCAGGTGTTCGCCTACTTGTAAAGCGTTATACGTTGGGAACTGAGATTTGATAATTCCGCAAACACCTGCAGCAACCGGGGAAGCCATGGATGTTCCACTGAGGGAAGCATAACTGTTACCATTGTAGGTAGCATAAATGTTATTGCCCGGTGAAGAAACGTCAACTGTATAATTGTAATTTGAAAAGCTTGCCTTGATATCATTCGTTCCATTCGTTGCGGCAACGCTGATCACATAATTCAGAGCGGCGGGGAAGAATATTTCATCCAGGTTGTTATTACCTGCGGCTGCAACTACAAGTGAATTGTTATTGATCGTAGCGTAGTCGACAATGTTCTGCTCGAACGGTCCTGCGCCACCACCGCCCCATGAGCAGTTGATGATTGCGCAACCGTGTGCGGCAGCATACTGAATTCCCTGGTAAGCTGCGTTAAGCGTTCCGCTCGCATTGGAGATCTTTACAGGAAGAAATTTACACTTGAAGCCTGTCGATGAACATCCTGTGCCATTATTCGTATGAGCCGCTGCGCAACCTGAAACGTGAACACCATGCGGATTGCTTTGGTAAGTTGCGTCATTGTCGTTCATAGAAACGTCCCATCCGCGATAGTTGTCAATGTATCCGTCTCCATCCTGATCACCTCCGCCAATTGGATCATTCAGATTCCGTTTAACCTGGTTGAACAGATCAGTGTGTGTAAGCTCCGTTCCGGTATCAGTGATACCGATCACAACTGCGGAATCACCCTGCTGTGTATCCCATCCTGTCAGCGCATTAACACGCGTAGTGCCAAGCCATGGCTGGTTTGCAGCGTTGTAATCATTGGGAGTGAAAAAAGCTTTTGGAATATAATAAGGCTGAACATATTCAAACATACCTGTCGCATATACCCAATTCACAACATTCTCTTCAGTAAAATTGCCTGTATAAGTAAGAGTGTAGATCGTTGTGATGTCGATCATCTTAAGACCCATATCGTTTGTTGCACGAACCGGAACCTTCTCATAAGGGAACATCTTAGCAAGAGAGTTCATTCCGATCGCCTGGAAAAGAGTGTTCAGTTCAATTGAACTGATCGCATTCAGGGAGCAGTTGTCGCGATAAAGCGGCTTTACTTTCAGGATGACGGTTTTTGCCTGGACTTCGTCCGCAGCAAGATTCGCATTCATCGTGAAATACTTTTTTGAAGGCTTTGGAAAGTTGCCGTTACTGCCAAATGTGAAATTCACCGCCAGCAATGCGGCAAAAAGGATCAGGGTAAATTTTTTCATGGAATGTTCGGTTTAATGTATGGTTTGGGTTAATTGGATTTACTAAGGTATGAATATCACGATTAAAATCAAACTTTGGAGCGGCTATTACTTATCACGTTTTTTCAATAAACAGGGGTTCAGGAATCTCCGTAAGGAATTGATAACCAGCCCCATTTGTGTTTATTTGGAAAGAATAATGAAGCAGCCCGTTTGTAAGGATCATAAAAGGGACCTTCAGCTTCATATTGTAGGTAGTTATCTGATCAAAGGTCTCTTGTCGGATAGGTACATCCGGCGCCTTGCATTCAATCAGCAAAGCCGGCGCTCCCGCGGCATTGAAATAGAGGATATCACAGCGCTTTGAAAGACCATTTAATACAAGGGAATATTCTACGGCTATCCTTGAGACAGGGTACTCTTTTACTTCCGCCAGGTAACGTAAAAAATTCTGCCTTACCCATTCTTCCGGGGTCAAAGCGACATTCTTTTTACGGATAGGATCGAATATGAACATTTTATCACCCTCGCCCGAGATCCTGTGTTCAAAAGATGGAAGATTCAGGGGTGTCATCATGAACGCAAGATAATTAATTTTGATCCCAGCGAACAGAAAGCGATGAGCGACTTTAATTCCATACTCAAGGATCTCCGGGCGGGTAAATACGCTCCGGTTTATTTTCTCATGGGTGAGGAACCATTCTACATTGATCAATTATGCGATCATATCGAGAAAAAGATCCTCGATGAAACAGAAAGAGAGTTTAACCTCACCGTGCTGTATGGACTGGACACTGATCTTGGGCGCATCCTGGGTGAGGCAAAGAAATTTCCAATGATGGGGGAGCGGACCGTCGTGATCATAAAAGAAGCCCAGCAACTGAAATCGCTATCAAGGACCGAGAAAGGTGAGGTTGAAGAGAAAGAAGACGATAAGAAAAAAGCATCCGCTGCGCTCGCGCCATTCCTCCATTATATTGAAAATCCGCAGAAAAGTACTATCCTGGTTTTTTGTTTCAAGTATAAGAACCTCGACAAGCGATCTGTTGTTTATAAGACGCTGGTAAAAAAAGCGGTCGTCTTTGAATCAAAGAAGATCTATGAAGACAGGGTTCCGGCCTGGATAGCTGACTATATCAAAGGCAAAGGATTCACGATCACAGTGAAGGCTGCTATGTTGCTGACTGAATTCCTTGGAAACGACCTGGCAAAAGTTTCCAATGAACTGGATAAACTGATCATCAGCCTGGGCGCGCCGTGTGAGATCAACCCGGACCATGTACAGCTATACGTAGGTATAAGCAAAGAGTACAATCCTTTCGAGTTGAATAATGCTCTAAGCGCAAAGGATATTCTGAAAGCAAACCGCATTGTCAATCATTTTGCCGCTAACCCAAAGTCAGGCCCCCTTGTAATGGTGGTCGCAACTCTTTTTGGTCATTTCAATAAACTGCTTACCTATCATGCTTTGCCCGATAAGTCGCGCGAAAAGGTCGCTGCCTCGCTGAAGGTACATCCGTTTTTTGTACGCGACTACGAGATTGCGGCTAAGAACTATCCGACGACTAAAGTTGAGAGTATCCTCGGTTATTTGAAGGAATATGACCTTCGTTCAAAGGGATTTGATGCCGGCATGACGGAAGACGGAGAATTAATGAAGGAATTGGTCTTTAAGATTCTCCATTAGTTATGAATTACTTTCTCGTCAAATCCGAACCATTCACTTACTCATGGGAGCAATTTGAAAAAGACAAGGAAACCTGTTGGGAGGGTGTAAGGAGCTATGCCGGACGGCTTCATCTCCGTGCCATGAAACCGGGTGATAAGGTCCTTTTCTATCATAGCATGGAAGGCTTATCTGTGATGGGAACCGCTGAGGTGACAAGGGAGGCCTACCAGGACCCTACTACCTCAGAGGACTGGAGCGCCGTTGATGTGAAATGCGGAGATCCTTTCGTTGTACCGGTATCCCTTTCTGTCATCAAGTCAGATAGTTTATTAAAGGAAATGAAGCTTGTTAAAATAAGCCGGCTTAGTGTTTCGCCGGTGACCCGGGCTGAATATGAACGGGTATGCCAGCTTGGTAATGGGGGGTAAATAATCTGATATTTTCTCCTTACCTTTATGGTTCGCTAACATCCCCCTTATTGTTTATTAGGAAATATGAAACAACTCACGGCAGCAATACTGGGTTTATTACTTCCCGTTTTCATTTTTGCTCAGTCAACCGCTACACTCAGGGGCTTCATCTATGATAAAGCGAACGGAGAACCCCTTCCCTCCGTGAACATAACCCTGAAGAATACCAAGTACGGTGTGATGACGGATGTGAATGGCTTTTATTCCGTTTCAGGATTGCCTCCTGGTACGTACACGCTCATGGTTACATTCATCGGGTTTGACACCGCGTATGCTACCATCAGCCTGAAGGCAGGTGATATCATCAATAAGAAATTATCTCTAAAGGAAGCTTCCACTTTACTGGGTGACGTTGACATCACAGCCAGGAAAGAGCAAAAAACTAAAGAAGTCAATATTTCAATTATACCTGTCACGATTGAAGATATCAACCGCATTCCATCAGTAGGAGGGGAGCCTGATATTGCTCAGTATCTTCAGGTGTTGCCAGGCGTAACTTTTACCGGGGACCAGGGAGGACAACTGTATATTCGGGGTGGAACACCCGTTCAAAATAAAGTGATCCTCGACGGGATGACGGTTTATAATCCTTTTCATTCCATTGGGTTATTCTCTGTATTTGATGCGGACATCATCCGAAGCGCGGACGTATACACCGGGGGTTTCAATGCTGAGTATGGCGGAAGGATCTCATCCATCATGGATATCACCACGCGAGACGGCAATAAAAAACGTTTCGCAGGAAAGGTTTCCGGAAGTCCTTTTGTTGCCAAGGCGCTTTTGGAAGGCCCCTGGAAAAAACAACAAGAGGAGGGAGGAAGCTCATCCTATCTTTTCTCCCTTAAATCTTCTTATCTGAATCACAGCTCAAAATTATTTTACTCATACGTTGACACCAGCGGGAAAGGCCTCCCTTATAGTTTCCTTGACCTTTATGGCAAAACGTCTTTCAACGCCGCGAATGGAAGTAAATTGAATTTATACGGATTCAATTTCAATGATCATGTTAATTATCAGTTTCTCTCTGATATCAAATGGCGCGCGCTCGGAGGAGGTTCTAACTTTGTACTGGTACCGAGCAATTCGCCTGTGCTTATTGAAGGTGCTGTGGCTTATTCGGATTACAGGATCGATATGATCGAGTCCGACAGTCTGCCAAGGTCAAGTAAGATCAAAGGCTTTAACATGGGAACGGATTTCTCGTATTTCCATGGAAACAATGAGATCAAATACGGAGTTGAGATCAATTATTTCACTACGGATTTTGAGTTTTATAATGTGGTTAACCGCCACATCGTCCAGCAGGAGAACACAACAGAACTTGCAGGTTTTGTGAAAGCAAAGCTGATCACCAAGAAAAAGCGATTTATCATTGAACCAAGCCTGCGACTTCATTATTATGCCGCGCTCAGGGATTTTTCTCCCGAGCCCCGCCTGGGTTTCAAGCACAATACAACAGATAAATTCCGATTCAAATTTGCAGGCGGATTTTATTCCCAAAATCTGATCAGCGCCACTTCAGACCGCGATGTCGTGAATCTATTTTACGGTTTCCTATCCGGATCGGATAATCTTCAGGATGAATTCACTGATCAACAGGGCAACGTACACCAGGTAAAGCATCGACTTCAAAAAGCTTGGCATGCCATCGCGGGGATTGAGTATGACCTTACCAAGCACATCGACATCAACCTGGAGTTTTACTGGAAGCAGTTCACCCAGCTTACCAACATCAACCGAAACAAATTATTCGATGATGATGCGGAACATATTCTCATTCCCGACTCAAAGAAAAAAGATTTCATCATAGAAACCGGTGATGCGCAGGGAATTGATCTGCTTATTAAATATGATTACAAACGACTATACATCTGGGCCGTGTATTCCCTTGGCTTTGTTACACGATGGGATGGCATCAACGAATACATGCCTCACTTTGACCGCCGGCACAATACCAATTTCGTTATCGCGTATAAGTGGGGAAAGGACCGCGATTGGGAAGTGGATTGCCGTTGGAATTTCGGTTCCGGTTTTCCATTCACGAAAACAGCCGGTTTCTACGAAAATATTGTGTTCACTAACGGCATAAATACCGATTATACCAGTACAAATTTTGACCCCAACGATGTTACCTCGAATAGCCAGTTGGGCATACTCTACGGAGAACTTAATGCCGGTCGTTTGCCTTATTACCACAGGCTGGACATCAGTATGAAGAAGAAATGGGAGGTGGGCGAAAACTCCACCATTGAGGGTTCCATTGGGGCAACCAATGTTTATAACCGTGAAAACATCTTCTATTTCGACCGGATCCGCTATAAGCGTGTGAATCAGCTCCCTATCCTGCCTAGTATAAGCTGCAACTGGTCCTTCTAAACAGCTCACTGGTCTAATCTTTTGAGACTTACCAACATACCTCGGTAAAAGACAACTTTTCAGCCCTTATTTCGTATAACGTGCTAATTAAAAGCCATACGTTCTTATGAGGCAGCTAAAAATTACAAAACAGGTCACCAACAGGGAGACTGCATCCCTTGATAAGTACTTGCAGGAGATCGGTAAGATGGAACTCATCACCGCCGATGAGGAAGTTGAGTTGGCCAGAAAGATCAAGCAAGGCGATCAGATCGCTCTTGAAAAACTTACAAAAGCGAACCTGCGCTTCGTCATTTCCGTTTCGAAACAATACCAGAACCAGGGACTGAGTTTGCCTGACCTTATCAATGAAGGGAATCTTGGTTTGATAAAAGCAGCGCAGCGTTTCGATGAGACCCGCGGGTTTAAATTCATCTCTTATGCGGTATGGTGGATCCGTCAATCCATTCTCCAGGCATTAGCTGAACAATCCCGGATCGTACGACTTCCTTTGAATAAAATTGGTTCTTTGAACAAGATCAATAAGACCTTCGCCCGTCTTGAGCAGGAGTACGAACGCGAACCCTCTGCGGAGGAGATCGCGCGCGCGCTTGAACTGACTGAAACCGACGTGAAAGAGGGAATGAAAAATAACGGTCGTCATGTGAGTATGGATGCGCCGATCGCATCAAGTGACGACAGCACAAGCACCATGTATGAGTTGCTTGAAAACGTTGATACACCCAGCCCCGAATTTACCCTCATGAATGAGTCACTCCGAAGGGAGATCGAGCGCGCTCTGAGTACGCTTACGCAGCGTGAAGCAGACGTGGTCCGACTCTATTTCGGTCTTAACGGTGAGCATGCGCTTTCGCTGGAAGAGATCGGTGAAAAATTCGATCTCACCCGTGAGCGCGTTAGGCAGATCAAGGAAAAAGCCGTCAGAAGACTCAAACATACTTCCAGGAGTAAACTGCTCAAAGCATACCTCGGTTAGCGGATTGCCATGACCCTCAGGTCGTGGTACAGAAGCCCGGAATTTTCCTAATTTTACCGGGTGAATCACATCGTAGCGCCCTCCCTTCTTTCAGCAGATTTCGGCAATCTCCAGCGTGATATTGAAATGGTTAATGGCAGCCAGGCCGACTGGTTTCATATAGATGTCATGGACGGGGTTTTTGTCCCCAATATCTCCTTCGGTTTTCCTGTCCTGAAAGCGATTCAAAAACATGCGAAGAAACCGCTTGATGTGCACCTGATGATCACAAATCCGGACGCATACCTGGAGCAGTTCAGGGATGCAGGCGCATCAAATCTAAGCGTACACCTTGAGGCATGCCCGCATCTTCATAGGACAGTCCAGGCTATACGTGCTTTAGGCATGAAAGCCGGTGTGGCGATCAACCCGCATACTCCCGTTTCTTCATTAGCAGGGATCATCACTGAAATAGACCTTGTAATTCTGATGAGTGTCAATCCCGGTTTTGGCGGGCAAAAATTCATTGAGAGTACATTTTCAAAGGTTCACCAGCTTCATGAACTTATTATTTCGCATAAATCTCCGGCTCTTATTGAAGTCGACGGAGGCGTAGATCTTGCCAACGCACCCCGGCTCAAACGTGAAGGCGCCGATGCGCTCGTCGCCGGAAATACTGTTTTTGCTTCCAAAGATCCGGTGGATACTATCAGTAAATTGAAATCTTTTTAATCCGTCCATTTTGAAGATCAGGCTGCAAATGAGTATAAAGATATTCTTGCCTGTTGCCTGTTGCCTGTTGCCTGTTGCCTCTTTTCCACAGCTCCCCGATACCGACATCTGGCTGTTTGATCTTAAAGATTCTTCCGGATTTCTCAGCGTTTCAAATGGTGTGAATATTACCAACCGTCCGGGCTATGACAACCAACCTTCTTTCTCACCGGATGGATCTTATGTCCTTTATACTTCCATTCGTGATAAGCAGGCGGATATTTATAAGTATGATCTGAAGAAAAAGAACATCACGCAACTTTGCAATACAGAAGAAAGCGAGTATTCCCCGATGGTAGCGCCGGATAAAAAGTCTATTTCTGTTGTACGCGTTGAAAAGGATTCAGCTCAGCGCATCTGGAAATTCCCTGTGAAAGGAAAGCCGGAGTTCAGCCTGGTGATGGATAAAATAGATTCGGTAGGATATTATTGGTGGTATAATAAGGACAGCATGGCGATGTTCATTCTTACAGAGCCATTTTCGTTGCAGTTGGTAAATATCCATAAGCAGGAACCAAAGATCATCGCGCTCAATATTGGAAGATGTTTTCGATGGTCGAAAATGGGGCCGCTTTATTATTTTCAACGAAATACCTTTGGCAAGGGGACGGAAGCGGTAATGACTTACTTCAAAGATGAGAAAGAAAGCGGCGCAGCAATTGTCCTTAATTCACTGGTAGGTTCTGAGGACTATGTTGTTTTGTCTACTGAGCTGTTTGTAGGTAAAGGACGTATAGATAATTTCATAATGGCAAAGGATAGTGAATTGTTTTTCGCATCTTCAATTTATTTAGACAAAGGATGGATTAAATTTGCCAACCTAGAGAAGTATAATATAACGAAGATCACCCGCATCGCAATTTCACCGGATCAGAAAAGGATCGCAATCGTTTCAAACAAATGAGCTTACATCCCGACGGAGGCAGACCAGGAGATTCAAACCGCAACCGACCGGCAAGTGACCCGGAGGAGGCATTCAATCCTCAAAAGGGAAACGCCGGATGGCCATTGTGGGTATCCTTACTAAGGGGCGGATTTTTTATGATCGCCATGGTGTTCACGTATGGCGCCCTGGTGATGCTCAATTATGACAAAGGCCCGACTTTCAATATCATAACACTTGCTATACTTTCTCTTGCAACGTTTATCATGGCGGTGATGGGACTGATGCGTTGCAATTGGTTCGAGCGAATCCTTGTTGTGCTCATTTGCCTGATCTTCATGATGGTCACCTGGTTTGAGTACGGAGATGATCTGTATCGTTTGAAAAATCCGGAAACCGGAATACGGAATGTTACATTGAAAGATGTTGGGAAATACCGGGACGCGAAGGCTTTTTATTTTGACGATACACGGTTCGCGAATGAATTCGGGCATGCGGAGACCTATGAGAACAGCGGATCCTACTATGTAGTGGCGCCTTATGTCAGTACGAAGAGGGATACGATCCTTGGCGATAGTGTAACCGCATTTCTTTGCGCCTATTCATATGACGGCTATGATACTGCGTTTACAAGTGTTGTGGAGGAATGGACGCGCGATTGTGTGGTGGCTCAACCCAAAACAGAATCGTATGAATTTGAAACGTACGCAAACGCGATCAATAACTGGAAGGAGCGGTACGGGCGCGCAAGCTCTGTAAAACCAATGCTTTTTGAGCTCACAACATACCCCTATCTTAATAAAGGACAGGAGGTGAAATGGCTGATCACCGCATTCGTGGTTGTTTTCATTGGGTGGATCGTGCTGGTAAGCATAGAACGCGTCGTTGTAAACGCCATACGCGGAGCCTGAGGCAGGTTTATGAGTTCATAAGAACCAATGATCACATGCTGCCCGTTCGGCAGAATGGCACGAAATTTATACAGTCTTAGAAAAAAAACACATGAAAAAGCTCATTATCCTCAGCATGATCGTGGTTTCATCGATCGCAGTAGTGTTCGGACAGAAACCCAACAACCTTGTCATCTTCAACCAGGATGGAAATAAATTCTGGGTGATCCTGAATGGTGTTAAACAGAATGAACAGGCGGAAACAAACGTGAAAGTTCTCGGGCTGATCCAGCCATCTTACGATGTTAAGATCATCTTTGAAGTGAAGACGATCCCCGAGATCTCCCAAAAAGTATACCTGATGTGGGAAGGAGAACAAAAAGCAGGATACGAATTCAATTATGCAGTCACAAACACGAAAAAGGGATACAAACTGCGCGGTAATTCAGCAGCTCCTTACACCTCTGATGCTCCGGGTTCCGGACAAGTAGCCTATACTTACACAACCGGAAATCCCATGCCTTACGGAGTAACCGGAACATCAACCACCATCAGTACAACCACCACAGTAGGAAACGGCAACACAAGCACGAATACCACAACAGGAACAGGCACCACTGAAAATGTGAATGTCAATGTGGGCGTGGGCTCCACCGGAACAGGAGTAAGCACCACAACAACCACCGGAACCGGCACCGGTGAAAACGTGAACGTGAACATGAATGTGAACGGCCTGGATATGAACGTCAACGTGAATGCGAATACAACCGGAACAAACACGAATGTGAATAGCAGTACAACAACCACAACAATTACAGGAACTACCGGTTATCAAAACAATACAAGCACCAACACAACGTCTGATCATTATGTGATGCCAGGGTACGGTGGTCCAATGGGTTGTCCATGGCCAATGAGCGCTCAGGATTTTGAAAGCGCAAAGTCATCCATAAAGGCTAAGAGTTTTGACGACAGCCGACTCACAATTGCCAAGCAGATCATAGGCTCAAACTGCCTGCTTTGTACTCAGGTAAAGGAACTTATGCTTCTTATGAGCTTTGAACAAACCCGGCTCGATCTTGCAAAGTTCTCACACGGTCGCACCTACGACCAGGGGAACTACTACAAACTCAACGATGCCTTCACTTTTGAGGCGAGCATTGATGAGTTGAATGATCATATTAACGGAAAGAAATGATCAATAATTGCTGTACTCTTCGAACAATACCTGGAGATAAGATCGCCCTTCCTTAAGCAACAACGCCCTGTCGGCTGGTGATAAGGTTCTATCAAAGATCAGCGCATCTCCTGAAGGATCCCAGACAACGTGTCTGCCCGGCCGGATCCAACCGAAACCGTTGGTGTTCTCATAGTAAGCGAACTTCGGCGTGTATGGATTGAAAAGGTCTTTACTCCAGGTATATTTTTTTGCGTTGATACCCAATTGATGTAACAGGGTTGAGGCCAGGTCAACCTGGGAGGAGATCCTGCTGATTTTTATCCCGTTCCATTCGTGTTTGACGGGCGCGCCCCAGAAAACCAGTGGAATTCGCCGATAATCCGGATGATCACGATTAAGTCCCTTTGGCGTCCGGTGGCTATGGTCTGAGATGAGAATGAATAATGTATTATCGAACCAGGATTCTTTGCGGCAGTTATCAATGAATATTTTCAGCTGTTTATCAAAGTAATACACTGAGTTGACATAATCATTTTCCTCATGTTTGAATTGGAACTTAGTCTCTTTGTCGGGATGATCGTAAGGTGAATGTGTGCTCATTGTAAAAATAGAGGATAAGAAAGGCTCTTTCACGCCTTTTAATTGCCGGATCTGCTCTGCAAATATATATTCATCGTGAATACCCAGTTTCCCACTCGGAAGCTCTGCAAGATCCTTCGCCTCGGTTATCTTATCAAATTCATTCCAGATCATGTAAGCGCGCATGTTCCCATAAGTTAATTCGCCTCCGAACAAAAAACTTGTGTAATATCCGTTCGCTTTCAGATCTTTCGTTAATGAGGGCAACCCTTTGAATTTGTCAGGCTGCGCTGCAATAGACACGATGGGCTGCGCGGGGAATCCGCTGAAAATGGTGGACATGCCCTGGTCGCTGAGATTGCCGCATGCAAACAGGCTGTCGAATGCGATCCCTTCCCTTATCATGCTGTTCATGAATGGCGTTGCATCCGCAAACCCTCCAAGCGTTCCTACCACATCCGCCGAGATTCCTTCCATGATTATCATTACAATATTCGGTTTGCGATTCTCAAGAAATACAGCCGTACTGTCTTTGGAAGTGAAGTGAATATCCTGCACTGTTTTTTTTGCATCGTTAAGCGGATATGAATTGTAGGGATTCCCCTCAAGTACATATTGATTTTCAAGAATGCTGTGAACGAGTTGCCATGTGGTATTGGTTGCTGCAAGATTCAGGAAATTCTTCTTTGAAAAATACACATCGCTGACCTGTACCGGAATGGGACCCGCGCCTCCCCGGATGAAGAAAAAGAGAATAGCAGGAGTCAGCAGTGTGAAGAAAATGTTACCTGCAATACCCGGCACTTTTACCGGCATTTTCCAGATCTTTCGGTAAATAAGCCAGCTACATAGCGTAAAGATCAGAATGAGCAATATCCCAAGGATAAGAAAACTTGTTCGGGCAGTTCGAAAAACCTCAGTCGGGTGCTCCAGGAAGCGGATCGCACGACTGTTGATCTTAACACCCCACTCAGCATACAATTCAAGATCCGCAACGGATACAGCGCTTGCGATGAAAAGGATCAGCAGAACGTAATAGTTGCGAATGCGCAGGATCCATTTTTTACGTATGAACGCGTAGATCGCATATAGAATGAATGGAAACAGTAACAGATAGGAGGATGCTGAAAGATCAAGGATCATCCCGTACCACCAGGTCAGGAGGATCTCATCGAAGCCTGCGCCTTCCGCATCTCCAACATTATAGAGTATGAATACAAGTCTCAGAAGGAAGAAGAAGCACAACCAGAAAGCCAGGTCGTAGAGAAACATCAACGGTAAGAGCCTCTTCATATCGGCCTTAAAGGTAGCAATAAGTCGCTAATTTACAGAGACTTCTGAGGTCTTTAGCCTTCTTTTTTTTGTGCTAACTTTGCAGGCTGAATGAAAATATCTGCCTCCGTTTATTCCAATAAAGAGAAGCCCCTTAGCGCGCTTGTTGCAGAACTGGATGCATTTATTGTCGACTATTTTCACATTGACTGCAATGATGAGATGCATGTCTTTGATGATATTAAAGCGGTCAAAAAATTAAGTAAAACTCCGATCGATCTTCATATCATCACGGAAAAGCCGGAACGGTATTTCAGTGCAATAAGGGATACGAAACCGGAACTGGTTACATTTCAGTATGAGAATATTAAAGATCGTGTTGAGTTTCCAACCGACCTGGGATGTAAGCTGGGCCTTGCAATAACCAGTGAAACACCCGTCGACGTATTTTCTGAGTTTGAGTCCCGGTTCGATTTCATATTATTCATGACAACCACCCCCGGGAAAAGCGGGGGCACATTCAACAAGGAGAATTTTTCCAAGATCCGGAAATTCAGACAACGCTTTCCTGCGAAGCGTATCCATGTGGATGGAGGCGTTAATGCAGACATTTCATTTGTTCTTCGAAATATGGGAGTCTATTCTGTCGTCTCCGGATCTTATCTCGTTAACTCGGATGTCATGGGCAACGCTCTGCATAATCTTCGGAGCAATTATTATGTTCCTTCCGGAACACACGTTCGCGATTTTATGCTCAGTTTCGATGAGGTTCCGAAGATCCGTGAGAATGCTTCGCTTTTTGAAGTGCTGAAAAGCATTGACGATTTCAACCTGGGTTTTACGAATGTGGTGAAAGAGGATAATACACTCGCCGGATTGATAAGCAATGCGGATGTGCGAAAAGGAATGCTTAAGAAGATCAATGACCTGGGCGGTATCAAAGCGGATGAGATAATCAACCGTAGGCCTGTTTGCGCAAAGGATGAAATGACGATATCGGAAATGCTTGATATGATAAAGAACACAAAAGCCAATATTCTTTATCTTCCAGTCGTTAATAAGGATAATAAACTCACCGGAGCGCTGACTTTTACAAACTTAATCAAAGGAGAATAAGATGATTATACGACTGAAACCCGAAGTAAGTGAAGGCAAGGCTAAGGAATTAGGAGAGGAATTGAAATCATTTGTCGTACGCGAGAACGGGACCTTTCTTCTTGTCACTCCAACTAAGCTAAAGGAGCTGGATAGTAAATACAGCGCCTTTGTAAAGGAGCAAACAGTATTCCACGACGATATCCAGCTGGCCAGCAAAAAATTCATTTCGGGAACAAGGAGCATTAAAATTGGAAAGGACATCTCCATCGGCGGAACCTCCAACAATTCGCTTGTGATCACCGGTCCATGCTCTGTTGAATCGGAAGAGCAGATCGAACAGTCCGCGCAGCTATGCGTGAAACTTGGAGTGAAGGTCCTGCGGGCGGGCGCATACAAACCACGCACCTCTCCCTATACCTTCCAGGGAATGGGTATCGAAGGGTTGAAACTTCTCGATAAGATGAGAAAGAAGTACGGTTTGCTCATCATTTCGGAAGTGCGTGACAGTACGCACATCAACGAGATCATTGAATTTGCGGATATCATCCAGGTAGGCGCAAAATCCATGTATGATCACGGCATTTTGAAAGCCTGCGCGAAGGCTGCCAAGCCGGTACTTCTAAAGCGTGGATTCGGAACAACTATCCAGGAATTTGTGCAGTCGGCGGAATTCATTCTTTCCGGAGGGAATCCCGAAGTGATTCTATGTGAAAGGGGGATCCGCACTTTTGAGACCAAGACGCGATTCACACTTGATCTTTGCGGCGTGGCGTATTTAAAAGAACACATCAATCTTCCCATTATACTCGATCCAAGTCATGCGATCGGTTATGCATACGGGGTGCCAGACCTGGCAAGAGCCTGCATGGCGATGGGAGTGGATGGTTTGTTGATTGAAACTCATCCGGATCCTTCCGTAGCCAAATCAGACGCTTCCCAACAACTCACCTTCGAGCAATTCACCAAACTTTACGGATCCTTATCAGCTGTTGCCGCTGCTGTGGGAAAAAAGATCATATGACCGGTTACCTTAAAAAAAATCTGGCATGGATGCTTGAAAGTGGTCGGGTTACCCTCGCAAAACTTGCCGGGGAAACGGGCCTGCCTTCAAGTTCTATCGGTAAGGGAGATGTGCGGTATATCGAAAATTGGGTTAAGATCTCGGAAATAAGCGGATTTACACTGGATATGCTGGTTCATACGGATCTCGAAACAAAGGATCGGGTCCAACGGAAGGGAATTAAAATGTTGTGCTTTGATATTGATGGGGTTTTGACCGACGGTGGAATGAATTATACGGAAGGAGGGGATGAATTCAAAAAATTCAATACGCGCGACGGGATGGGGATCAAAATGGCCGTTTCACAGGGATTCATCGCCGGCTTTTTAAGCCACGGTGTTCAAACGAATCTTATCAGTAAGCGCGCAGCCTTACTTGGGGTAAAATATTGTTACGTGGGAAGCGAAAGTAAACTGAACGTTCTTAAGGGTTGGGTTGCTGCGGAGAATCTTTCGCTGTCGAACGTTGCCTATATCGGTGACGACATAAACGACCTTGAAATGATGGATGCTGTGGGTTTGTCAGCCTGTCCGAACGATGCAGAGGAGATCATGAAAAAGAACGCGCATGTGATCTTATCCAAGAACGGAGGTGCTGGCTGCGCAAGAGAGTTCATTGAACGATACATCATTCAGAAATGAGTATTCAGAAGAAGTTCCTTGTACTTGCCGGATTGTCGGGTGTAATTTCCGTTTCACTTGGAGCGCTGGGGGCGCACACCTTACGAGAGCGTCTCGATGAAAAAATGATGGATGCATTCAATAAGGGTGTTTTGTATGAATTCATTCATACGTTGGCATTGCTTGCTCTTGTTCCGCTGTATGATCATTATAAACAAAAAACATTTGTCATAGCGGGTTGGTGCTGGGTCATAGGAATGGTACTTTTTTCCGGCTCTCTGTATCTGTTATCAGTGCGGGAACTTTTAGGCTGGGAAGGGTTGTCTGTCATCGGGATCGTCACTCCATTTGGCGGAGTAGCTTTTATAGCGGGATGGCTTTGTTTGGCAATTGGCGGTACAAGAATAAAGGCAACATGAGATCATATACTGACTATCGCGATCACCTTTCCCGCATTGCGGATCTCGGATATGCTTCAGCCGTTCTTAGCTGGGATCAGGAATGTTATATGCCTCCGAAAGGAGCTGATCAGCGTTCCAGGCAACTCTCAACACTTGCAGGCATCGGGCATGAGTTGTTTACGAGGCCGGATTTCGGGGAATTGCTCGAGAAATTAAGTAAGGATAGTTCACTCGCTCCTAAGGAGCAACGGAACATTGAACAATCACTCCGGGATTACCGACAGCGTAAAAAATATTCGAGGGAGTTTGTAGAGGTCATGAGCAGAACCATCTCTGAAGCCTTCCAGGCATGGCAGGAAGCGAAAGAGAAGAATTCCTTCAGCATTTTTGCGCCGAAACTTGGGCGATTGATTGAGTTGAAGCAGGAAGAATGCGAGATCCTCGGGTACGAGGAACACCCTTACGATGCTTTGATCGATCAGTACGAGCCGAAGACGACCGCAGCTGAGATAACTGAGCTTTTTTCCGGTGTAAGAAAAGAGTTGCTTGAATTTGTAAAGTTGATCACAGAACGACCTTCGCCGGGTGATTCATTCATGTATGGAAAATTTTCGAAAGAGAAACAATGGGAATTCGGATTGGAATTATTGAAGCAGATGGGATACGATCTTGAAGCGGGGCGACAAGATCTGTCATCGCATCCGTTCACGATCCATTTTGGTTCTCAGGATGTTCGGGTCACCACCCGGGTTTCAGCGGATAATTTGTATGAAATGATCTGGAGTTGTATCCACGAAGGCGGGCATGCATTATATGAACAAGGACTTCCGGTAAGTGAATACGGAGCTCCTTGCGGAGAAGCGATCTCGCTGGGCATACACGAATCACAATCCAGGCTGTGGGAAAATAATATCGGGCGGGGTATGAATTATTGGAAATTCAATTTTCCTCAGCTTCAGCAACTGTTTCCCGAACAGCTTTCCTCTGTATCGGTCGAATCGTTTTATGCGGCGATCAATCGCGTAAAGCCATCGCTCATCAGAACATCAGCGGATGAGCTGACCTATCATTTTCACGTTATGATACGATTTGAATTGGAGAAGGCACTGATCAGCAGAGAGGTCCGGGTGAAGGATCTGCCGGCAGCATGGAACGAAAAATACCGGGAATACCTTGGAGTAGAAGTTCCGGATGATGCGCAGGGTGTTTTACAAGACATACACTGGAGCCATGGAAGTTTCGGCTATTTTCCTACCTATTCACTGGGAAGTTTTTATGCTGCCCAATTCTATCATTTTGCGACGAAGGAACTGAAGGACCTGGACAATGATCTGCAAACAGGCAATTTGAAGCCTATGCTGAATTGGCTTCGTGACAAAATTCACCAACACGGAAAGTTTTATTCAGCTTCCGGCCTCTGTGAATCGATCAGCGGGGAAAAACTAAATTTTAAATACTTCATGAATTATGCCCGGAAAAAATACGGGGTACTTTATAAGCTGGAAAGTGTCATACCATAGACAAGACTCTTGATCCCAGGGCATTATATTCTTGGCAGGGAATTTGAAATGATCAAAGAATGAACCTTAATATGAGATCTGTTCTGACCATACTTGTCGCGCTGACGAGCTTTTGCTTTGTAGCCTGTAAACATCAAAAGCAGGTGGCTAAGAAGGAGGAAATGAAAGCACAAACTGTATCAACAGCACCGGACGCTGCGCCGGATAAGGGACCCGTCATTTACAAAGTGTTGGTTTCATTCTACAGCATTGGAGCGGGGATCGATATTGAAGCCCATGATAAATTCAAGGAGTTCCTGATGAATAGTCATCCGAAACTGGTTTATGAAGAAGCTGCCTGGGGCAGGGAGGGAGAAGTGGATTATTGTTTCAGGCTATTTGACATGAACAAGGAGGACCAACAAACATTTATCACGGATCTTAAGAAGATCGCGGAAAAATCGGATAGGATGAGGGTAGAAGAAGATAAGCCTTGCTCCCATAAAAAATGAAAATTTTGATGGTCTGATCTTTATCCTATAATCCTTCATAATACACTGATTATTAAGATTTTACAATTTATTAACACGAACTTTCTCCAAGTTCAAAAGTGGTAAATTCGCAGGGAATTTTATAAAAACCTGTAAGGATGAAGGAATACGGAGTCAGAGCAGGGGGCGCTACTGTAGCCTCGATTGGATTAGGGAATGTATCCGTGGCGTATTGGAATCTTAATCCTTCTGAACTTGTTGAAGAGACCCTCGCACTCGGCCAGGGAAGCCTGACCGACACCGGCGCGCTTGCAATTGATACCGGAGAGTTCACCGGGCGATCGCCTAAAGACAAATTCATTGTCATGGATTCCATCACGAAGGACACGATATGGTGGGGAGATGTGAATTTTAAGTTTGATGCCGAGAAATTCACAAGCCTGTACAATAGGGTATGCGCTTATCTTTCAGACAAGACCGTTTATGTGCGCGACTCCTATGCCTGCGCTGATCCTAAATTTAAACTGAATATTCGCGTTGTTACGGAAACGCCCTGGTCTAATCTGTTTGCAAACAATCTGTTTCTTCGTCCGACGAGGGAGGAGATCCAGAGTTTTAAGCCCGAATGGCATATCTTATGCGTACCGGGATTCAAGGCTGACGCTGCCATCGACGGAACCCGGCAACACAATTTTGCAATCCTGAATTTTTCTAAGAGAACGATCCTCATTGGCGGTTCCGGGTACACCGGTGAGATCAAGAAGGGAATTTTTACACTTCTGAATTATATTCTGCCGCAGGAGAAAGGGGTCTTATCCATGCATTGTTCCGCGAACATTGGAAAGGACGGAGATACTGCTGTATTCTTCGGGTTATCCGGTACCGGTAAAACAACGCTTTCTGCCGATCCGCAGCGCGGACTTATCGGTGACGATGAGCACGGTTGGGCCGATAATTCAGTGTTCAATTTTGAAGGCGGATGCTATGCAAAATGCGTCGATCTCACACGTGAGAAAGAGCCACAGATATGGGATGCTATTAAATTCGGCGCGTTAGTTGAAAATGTTGAGTTCCATGAAGGGACATCAGCTGTCGACTACAAGAACATCTCGAAGACGGAAAATACCCGCGTTGCATATCCCATTCATCATATTTCAAATGCAGTTGAGCCCAGCATCGGCAGGGCGCCGAAAAATATTTTCTTTCTCACCTGCGATGCTTTTGGTGTGTTGCCGCCGATCTCAAAACTGACGCCGGCCCAGGCCATGTATCATTTTATAAGCGGATATACAGCTAAAGTAGCGGGTACTGAAGTCGGCATCGTGGAACCGACCCTTACTTTTTCCGCCTGCTTTGGGAAAGCATTCCTTCCGCTTCACCCCACAAAATATGCAGAACTTCTCGGCAAAAAACTCAAGGACACAAAGGTGAATGTCTGGCTGGTAAATACAGGATGGACGGGTGGGGCGTATGGCACAGGCAGTCGTATCAAACTTCCGTTCACACGGGCGCTCATTACGGCCGCATTGAACGGATCACTTGACAAGGCGCAATATGAAACGTTGCCTGTCTTCAGCCTGGCTTATCCCATAGCTTGTCCTGATGTTCCGGCAACGATACTGAATCCAAGGAATACGTGGAAGGATAAGGAGTCCTATGATGCAAAATCAAATCAGCTGGCTGCTGCTTTCGTAAAGAACTTTGCCCAGTATTCTTCCGCGGCGTCCAAAGAAATAATTTCTGCGGCCCCGACGATCACGGAAAAGGTAGGATGAACCTTTTTTATGTCCCGCATGCAGACGGGGAAACGTTCCGTTTGACTTCTGAAGAATCCCGTCATATCACAAAAGTACTGAGAATGACCAAGGGCGGGTTTATTCATGTAACGGATGGTAAGGGGTTGCTTGCTGAAGTGATCATCACAGAAGCGGACCCGGATGCGTTACAGGTGAGAGTCAGGTCAAGAGAAACGCTCAAAAGGCCATCGCCTTCACTTCACATGGCGATCGCACCGACTAAAAACACGGATCGCTTTGAATGGTTCCTGGAAAAAGCAACGGAACTGGGAGTCAGTCGAATTACACCATTGATATGCGAACATTCAGAAAGAAGATCGGTAAAGACTGAACGGCTCCTGCGCGTGATACAGGCAGCAATGAAACAAAGTCTGGGAGTCTGGTTACCAGAGATCAGCGAAGCCCGATCTTTCACCGAGTTTATCCAAAATGAGAACACAGGTCAAAAATTGATCTGCTCCTCCTCCTCAACAGAAAGTTGTAAAATGAGTGTACGCAAAAGCGTGGATACGCTCATCCTCGTCGGACCGGAAGGCGATTTTTCTGCCTCTGAACTCGTCATGGCGCAAAAAGCCGGATTCAACGCAGTCAATCTCGGAGCATCCAGGTTGAGAACGGAGACAGCCGGCATGGTAGCGGTTGCCTGCTTCCACTTTGTGAACGCATGATATTTGACTAATTTTACGTTTATGATCAGGAAGTTTTTTTTTATTTCCTTCGGCGCTTTGATCCTGACTGCGTTCAAGCCCGTTCAAACATGGTCGTTTGCCAGGTTGAAATACAACGGTGGCGGTGATTGGTACGTGAGTCCGTCAGCGCTTCCTAATCTCATTGATTTTTGTAATAAGAACCTGGGAACCTCTATTTCTCCGGAAGAGGGAGTAGTGGAAGCAGGCAGCAAGGATATTTTCAATTATCCTTTCCTGCACATGTCCGGGCATGGGAATGTGATCTTTAATAACCAGGAAGCGGATAATCTCAGGAAATACCTCATTGGAGGGGGCTTTCTCAACATAAATGATTCGTATGGGATGGAAAAATTTGTTCGTCCGCAAATGAAAGGAGTTTTCCCTGAGCTTGAATTCGTTGAATTACCTTTTTCTCATCCGATCTATCATCAGAAATACGAATTCCCGCAGGGTCTGCCCAAGATACACGAGCATGACGGCAAACCTCCGCAGGGACTCGGTTTAATTTATAACGGACGCCTGGTGTGTTTTTTGAGTTTGGAAAGCGACATCGGTGATGGGTGGGAAGATCCCGAAGTACATAAAGATCCGCCTGAAAAGAGACTTTCCGCCCTGAAAATGGGCGCCAACATCGTGCAGTTCGCGATGATGGGAGGGGAAGCGGTTAAGTGATCAGTTGGGTTTGTCGATGTCGCTCGACATTGATTTCGGCGGCGTAATAGGTTGCGATTCCTTTTTTTCAGGAGCGTTCACCGGAACAGTCTGCACATCATTGAGGCCGGTCTCCGATTTAACATTCAAAGGCGCCTCTTTATTATCAACTTCCACTTGAACTTCCTGCTTGGCCGGTTCATTAAGATCTGTCTTCACTGAGGACACCTTCGTCTGCGCAAAACAAACCACGGTCAAACTGAGGCTTCCGATTAGAAATAGTCGTTTCATAAGATCAGTTGTTGATTACCTGCACAAGCAAAGCGCCTTGCAGAACAGAAGTGTTATTGCCACTTACATTCGCGTTTGTGCCACCGTTCATTCTTGCTCTTACATCAAATGTGTACACGCCAGGTGTCAACGCAACATAGACACCCGTAGTCCAATACCCTATCTGGGTGACAAGCGTTGTGGAGTTGTTTACCGTAACTCTTTTGAATCCGCCTCCACTGGCACTAATGACCAGCGCTCCGTTGTTGTGCAGGGCAACGTCTACGGTTGAGTTGCCTGTTGTTGCGGCAGACTGCGTTTGTATTCCTCCATCGGAATACACATATACTATCGCGTTAGTCGTAAGCGTTACTGTAATCGTTAAATTCGGAACCACGGCAAAGGTTGGAAATGCAGGCGGTGTGAACGTAAGATTTCCGTATGCAGAAAAAGTATTGTTGTATAAACCTGCAGGCCCTGTAGGTCCTGTCAATCCTGTAGGTCCTGTCAATCCTGTGGGTCCTGTCAATCCTGTCGGCCCAATTAATCCTGTCGGTCCAGTCAATCCTGTGGGACCAGTCAATCCTGTCGGCCCAATTAATCCTGTCGGACCAGTCAATCCTGTGGGACCAGTCAATCCCGTGGGACCAGTCAATCCTGTCGGCCCTGTTAATCCGGTTGCTCCTGTTAATCCTGTCGGTCCAATTAATCCGGTTGGTCCGGTCAATCCTGTTGCTCCGGTTAGTCCCGTTGGTCCAATGGGACCAGGCGCTCCAGCGCAATCCAGGGTATTGAATAAAAGATCATTATTAATATCCTCTCCGGGATCGTTCAAGCCATTCATATTCGTGTCCCAGCAAGAAAATCCATTTGATCCGGGCGTTCCTGTCGGTCCTGTCGCGCCATTTGCTCCGGCTGTACATAAATTAACCCAGGAAGTAGAGGAAGTACGATAGAACATGTAGCAGTTCGTATCCGTATCAAACACGATCAGTGAATTTGCAGGTGTTGCGATGGCCAAACGCTGTAACGCTGTCATTCTTGGAATAAGCATTCCTTTATTGGTAGACAGCATCTCAAGGATCGCTGTGGCATCGGGCACATTGGTTCCGATACCGACGTTATCCTGACCTGTAGTGTTTGAAGCGCTGAGTAAAAGAAAGAGTCCGAGACAGGAACGGAGAAGAGAAGTTTTGATCATGGAACGATAATTTTGCAACCACGAAGTTAGGAAAATACTTTGGAACGATGAAAATCGTTAGTCAGGAACTATTTTTTAGGCTTTCCGTTCACAGGCCCTTGGGTAGTGATCTCCGCTTTCTTTCCGCTTGTGCTGTCAACCTTGATCCACTCAAGCTTTTCAGAGAATACCACTTCCTTTTGAGTTGTAACAACTTTTTTATTCGGGTTGGTTCCGGGCTTGACCTGTGGAACGGGATCTGCTGTAGGCTTTTCGCTATTCTGTTGTTGGGCGAATCCAAAATGGCTGAAACAAAATATGAAAGAGACGGATGTGATGATCGCCTTCATCTGTTATTCCATGATAATGAGTGAACGATTCGCATTGGTTTGAGTAGCAGAGAAGATGTGAATATTATTTGCAACCAGTGATTGATAGTTCCAATCCACGGAAATAGTTACTGCAACATTCGGTACCACCGTAACCGGAACAAAGAAAGAACCGGCCCATGCATTGCAGAATCCGTCAATATCGTCGTACTCGCCAACTGTTGGGGCGCACCCTCTTCCATTCTGAGGAACACCGTTAACCAGCAGGCGGAAGATCACAAATTGACCTGAGTTGGCTATTCCTGAATAGGTACCGCTGGCAGAAAAGGAAACAAAGATCGTTGGCTTGGTAGGTGTGAACGTAACACTCATTTGCGGACAAGCAGCCGCGCCTGAGTTGGAAGCTTTAGTCACGTCTGTTGTCCCAACCGCAGAATTGAAAACGGCAACACCTGTTGGTCCGGTCGGTCCGGTTAAACCTGTTGGTCCTGTTAATCCTGTTGGTCCTGTTAATCCTGTTGGTCCTGTTAATCCTGTTGGTCCTGCTAATCCTGTTGGTCCTGTTAAACCTGTTGGTCCGGTTAAACCTGTTGGCCCTGTCAAACCTGTAGGACCGATTGGTCCTGTTGGTCCTGTTGGTCCGGCTAAGCCGGTCGGACCGGTTAAGCCCGTTGCGCCTGTCAAACCCGTTGGGCCTGCAGGTCCGGGAGCTCCGGCAGCACCTGTTGGACCGGTAGGCCCATTACCTCCAACCCGACATAGGTTTACCCATGAAGTAGAGGAGTTGCGATAAAACATGTAGCAATTTGTATCCGTATCAAAAACAATAAGCGAATTAGCAGGCGCAGGAATTGCTATTCTTTGTACGGCAGTCATGCGGGGGATCAGCATCCCCTTGTTTGTAGCCAACAGTTCCATGATGGCTGAGGCATCCGGCGCATTCGTGCCAATGCCGACATTATCCTGCGCAAAACTTACGCTTGTAACTCCAATCGAACAAATGAAATTGAAAAGATATCTTCTCATGCTATTAATTTACTTATCCAGTTTAGAGTTTATTTCCTCCATTAATTTCTGCAATTCAAGGATCTTCACTTTCAGATCCTGTATCTCTTTTTTCTGAGCATCGATCTCTTTTTGTTGTTCCTTCATTGCTTCTACCATTACCGGTATAAGTGATATCGTGCTTACTGATTTAATATTGATGTCCAGCTTAGTTGTTGTGAAAGCCTTGGAATAAGATGGAGTGAAAGATTTTGCCTTCACCATGTCCGGGAAAATAGCTTCCACATCCTGGGCCATGAATCCGTAATACAAAGCGTCACCACCTAAAAATTCAGCATACGGTGCACTATACTGATAAGTGGTTCCCTTTAGTTTCATCAATTTGTCGAGAGCTCCGGTGATCGGTGCGATATTAGTTTTCACATTTTGATCAGAAGCAACACCAAAGAAGCCTGTATAGCCCAGATCATTCAAAAACAGTCCTCCCCATCCTAAACCACCTGCAGGTTTTTGACCAAATGTGCCTCTGGAAGCATTGCTTCCGGTTAGCCCTGATACGCCTGACTCGCCTGCAATCCCATTGTTTGCTTCCCCCTGCACTGAACCCCAGTTGCCGGTTGCGCCCACTTGCCTTAAGCCATACGTAGCGCCGCCATTGAAAGAAGTATAGCCGTTAACCGCCCATGGGAAAGTTACGTTACCAACCCCATTCATCAAATCGCCTGGCAGCGCGGTTACTGTAGTACCAACAAAGAATTCACCAAGATTACTAAGTCGTCCTCTTACAAGACTATTTGAATAAAAATCTACGTGATCATTTGATGTTGTTCCAAAAACATAAGGGAGAACGGCAGAAGTAAATGTATTTCCACCTACAAGCCATGCACGGTTCGATGAAATAATTGTGGACGGAATATTTGTATTGATAATAAAGTTTCCGTCCGGGTCAAAGTTCGTTGTTGTGATAAGCCAGTTCGGACCCGTAGGTCCCGTCAGTCCTGTTGGTCCAATCGGTCCTGTCAATCCTGTCGGTCCGGCAGGTCCCACCGGTCCCGCCGGGCCAATTGGTCCTGTTAATCCTGTTGGGCCGGTTAAACCTGTAGGTCCGATTGGTCCCGTTAAGCCGGTTGGTCCCGTCAATCCTGTAGGTCCAGCAGGTCCCGCCGGGCCAATTGGTCCTGTTAATCCAGTTGGGCCGGTTAAGCCTGTAGGTCCGATTGGTCCCGTTAAGCCGGTTGGTCCCGTCAATCCTGTAGGTCCCGCCGGGCCCGCCGGTCCAATTGGTCCTGTTAATCCTGTTGGTCCGATTGGTCCCGTCAAACCTGTAGGTCCAACAGGTCCCGCAGGTCCGATTGGTCCTGTTAATCCAGTTGGGCCGGTTAAACCTGTTGGTCCAATTGGTCCTGTTAATCCCGTTGCACCCGTCAATCCTGTTGGGCCCGTCAATCCTGTTGGGCCCGTCAATCCTGTTGGGCCCGTCAATCCTGTTGCACCTGTCAATCCTGTCGCACCCGTTAGTCCGGTTGCGCCTGTCAATCCTGTCGCACCCGTTAATCCGGTTGCACCCGTTAGTCCGGTTGCACCCGTTAGTCCGGTTGCACCTGTCAATCCGGTCGCACCTGTTAATCCGGTCGGCCCAATAGGACCTTGAGGACCAGGAGCGCCGTTAGCACCTGTTGGACCTGTCAATCCTGTTGCGCCGGTTGGTCCTGTTGCAACTCTGCAAAGTGATATCCAAGCCGGAGTTGGCTGTCGGTAGAAAAAATAACACATCGAGTCAAGGTCATATACCAGCAAAGAATTTGCAGGGGTCAGCGAAAGTCTTTGAGCTGCGGTCATTCTCGGGATAAGAAGTCCTTTGTTTGTCGAGAGCAACTCAAGTATCGCGGATGCATCCGGTGCATTCGTTCCAATACCAACATTATCCTGTGAGAATGCGCTGAAAGATGATGCGAACACCAGGACGCAAGCAATGTACCTTTTGATCATGTGTGTGAGTCTTAAGAAACGTGTTATTTGATTACGGTAACGTGACCAACATATTGATGCCTCATTCCGAAATTATCCCGAACGATGACCTTCCATACATAGACGTCCTCCTGCACGATCTCGTTGCCTGTATTATCAACTTTTCCATTCCACCTTTTTGTGGTTGAATTGGTGTTGAAGATCAGATTCCCCCAGCGATCATAAATGTACAATTCGAAGCTGGCATCATCCCAGTACATTCCTGTCGGGAACCAGTCGTCATTGTGTGTATCCCCGTTCGGAGTAAAGGCATTCGGCGCCCAGAATACGAAGTCAGGCTTGATCTCAACATACTGTGAGATGGAATCGATACAGCCTTCTGCGCTCACAACCCATAAGGTGACAAGGTAGAAACCGCTGTCAATGTATGTGTAGGTTGGATTTTGTGCGGTTGAAGTGGCGTTGGCATCATTCGGAATGAACTCCCACAACCATGAGGTTGCATTCACGGACAGATCCGTAAAGGTGACGAGTCCGTTAAGCGCTGTTGCATTATCAGGCGAGAATGAAAAGTTCGCCGTCGGATTTGCATAAACGGTTATCATTCCGTTCACTGTACTTGAATTCGTACAACCGTTCGCGTCAATGATCGAAAGTGTTACATTATAATTGCCGGCAGAGTTGAAACAAATAGATCCGGGATTTGAACCGGTAGCTGTTGCAGGCGTACCACCCTGGAAGGACCAGTTATAAGTGGTGGCAATAGTGGTCGTACTAAATGTTGTACAGAATTGCGGGCTTTCACATCCGGCCGGATTTGGAGTTGTAAGGGCTACTGCCGGAGGAGGAGTAACGGTAACGGTAACGGTACCCGAAGCAGTAGGAGTTGTGCATGCATCGTTGATTGTAACGGTATAAGTTGTGGTTCCGGTAGGACAAGCCTGAACGGAACTTCCGGTCATGTTACCCGGCATCCATGTGAATGTGTAAGGTCCGCCGTTTCCACCTGCGCCAAGTGCATTCAGCGTTGTACATCCGTTTGGACATACAGTTCCGACAAGAGCCGAAGCAGTTACAGATAACGGGGGACGAACGGTAACGACAACTGTAGTACTTGTGGTACAATTATTCGCATCTGTAACGGTTACTGTGTATGTTGTTGTGGCTGTAGGACAAGCATTGATACTCGCACCCTGTAAATTGATCGGTTGCCAGTCGATGGTTGGAACGCCGGTTCCTCCTGCAACAACCGCATTGAGTGTTGCGCAGGCACCTGTACAAATTGTTACTGCAGGTATTGCTGCGATGGTTAACTGTGCAGGTTGAGTGATGGTAACAATGGATGTATCGGTACAGCCGTTAACGTCCGTGACCAGGCAAGTGTAGGTGCCAATACATAATCCGTTTGCTGTGGCAGCATTGCCACCGGAAGGAGCCCACAAATAAATGTAAGGAGGAGTTCCGTTAGAGGCAGTAACTACCGCTTGTCCGTTACAAGCTCCGAAACAAGTGACGTTAGTTGAGCTGCTTAAACTGAGGACCACACCCGGAGTGTTTCCAACAACAACACAAATCGAATCGGTACAAAGATTTGCGTCAGTCACAACGCAGCAATAGGTGCCGGGAGCAACGTTTGTAACGTTCGCGGTAACGAAATTTCCGGGAGTCCAAAGGTAAGTGTAGCCGGGTGTCCCGCCTGATGCTGTCAGGCTAAGCGTTCCATCAGACAGTCCGCAGTTTGCGGGAGTGGAACTCGCAGTAAGATTGAGCGCGGTAGGCGAAGAAACAATAGCAGTATCCGTTGCGGTACAACCCCATGCATCCGTAACCGTTACAGTATAGGTTCCGGCGCATAAAGCAGAAGTACTCGCTGATGTGGAAGCGTTACTCCACAAATAAGTGAAAGGGCTTGATCCGCCGCTTGGAATCACAACTCCCTGTCCTGCGCAGTTTCCGTTACAAGTTGTCGGAAATCCTGCAGTATTAAGAGTGATCTGGAGATCAACAAAAACTGTGACCACGTCTGTGCCGCTGCAACCGTTTGCATCGGTTACTGTCACGGTATACGTTGTTGTTGTGGCAGGGCTCGCGATCGGGTTTGCAATATTCGGATTACTCAAACCCGTGACCGGTGTCCATAGATAGGTTACACCACCTGAAGCATTCAGCTGTGTGTTCCCATTGAAACAAATGGAATCATCGGGTCCGGCGTTTGCGTTCTGCAGACTGGTAACGTTCACCGTTACGGTGGCTGTACCAGTGCACACTCCGTTCGAGGCTGTGACAGTATAAGTTGTTGTAGCCGTTGGCGTACAAATAGGATTTGCAATGTTCGGATTGTTCAGGAACGTCGGCGGCGACCACGAATACGATGTAGCTCCGACGGCATTCGCACTTAAATTGACAGAACTTCCCGCACAAACAGAGGTTGTGGAAGGGTTTACGGTTACGGCAAGCGTACTTACGTTAACCGTAACAAGATCGGTGACTGTTACCTGAACGTTGTTACAATTTGTGTGAACTACCTGTGCGGTATATGTTGTCGTAGAGGTAGGGCAAACGTTTATGGTAAGCCCGGTTCCAATCTGAGTAACGCCAATCCACCAGGTAACTACGAATGTTGCAGGACCTGCAGGAGTGTATCTGCGACCTTCATTGTTAGCGGTCCATTGTGTAGGACTATTTCTTCCCGGAATGACAACAGCAGCAGTTCCGGCTGCATTATGAAGACCCTGGATGGCGCGACCACCATTCCAGGAAGCGCAAAGCGGTTTTACGTTGATAAAGTTGTCGATGATATTTGTTGTTTCATAAATAGCGATCTGCTGTGTAGCAGGTGTTCCGCAAGAATACATTGGAACCTGGTTCCAGGAAACGACAAGTCTGCGACAGGGAGCGGTACCATACGTTTGATACCGTATCGTTCCTCCAACACTCGGATTAATATCATGCCAAGGACCCATGATACAGTTTCGGGGCGAGGCACCTGATGCATCAGGGATCGGATTTGTAATGACCCATGTAGAAGTGGTTGCGCTAAAGCCCAACCATCCGTTTGAACCAATTACAAAACTGTTATAAACTGTTCCATAGTAACAGAAAGGGAAAGGTAGCGGAAGTAAGCCGGTTTGGGAATCGTCTGTTAACGCAACCGCTGTTCCAACGTTAAATGGATCAGGCGCGTAAGGAATCACGGCTTGAGTATAGCTTGTTGTTTGATTGCTGGGAACTGCCGTTGCAGTGAGCGTCGTACAGTTCGGCGCGCAAATGGTAACGTCCGGTCCTGCGTTTACAGAAACACAGGTCTGTGCTGTGAGATCTGAAACGATAGGAAGGGTCAACCAGGCAAGAACGATTGTAGTAAGGACTTTTTTCATGTGCGGAAAACGATTAAATTTGCGTAAGTTCTTATCATAAGACCCTAAAAATCAGCGTAAAGTTGCAAAAAATTGAAATATTAACCTAACTCTGACGAACGGCCCAAATCTGTAGATAAACCATATTTATTAATCGACAAATGGTCAAATTATTCAACAACATCATAAGGTGGTTCGAACGGCAGGCTTTCGGAGTCTGTACATGGATCGGCGGAAAGCTTGGAATCAAGACAACCCGCATCCGACTTTATTTTATCTATTTGTCCTTTTTTACGGTTGGTTCGCCGGTAATTATCTACTTCATTCTCGCTTTTCTTCTAGAACACAAAAAGTATTTCAGGTTTTCCCGTTCCCGTCGCCCATCTGTCTGGGATATCTGATCTTCATGAAGAAAAAGATCCTCGTTACAGGTTCGAATGGTCTTCTGGGTCAGAAACTTGTTTATGCGCTTATCGGTCATCCGTCCTTTGATTTGATCGCTGCCGGTCGCGGACTGAACCGGGTGAACAAAAAAGACGGATACGAATACGCAGAACTGGATATCTCAGACGCTCAGCAAACCGATCTGTTTTTCGCAAAACATCATCCGGACATTGTGATCAATACGGCAGCAATGACCAATGTTGATGCTTGTGAATCACAAAAGGAGGAGTGTAAAAGAGCGAATGTAGACGGGGTAAGAAATATCGTTAGCACACTTGAATCACTGGCGCAAAACGGAAAGATCCCCGCGCCTCATCTCATTCATATTTCCACCGACTTTGTGTTCGACGGAGAAAACGGCCCGTATTCAGAAGAGGATAAGCCGAATCCGCTTAGCTATTACGCGTGGTCAAAACTAGAGGGGGAAAAGATCGTGAAGGCTTCAAAGATTAAATGGTCGATCGCGAGAACGATCATCGTTTACGGTCTTAGCGATAACAATACAAGAAGTAACATGGTCTTATGGGTGAAGAATTCGCTTGAAAAAGGCAATAAGATAAATGTTGTGAATGATCAGTTCCGTTGCCCAACGTTTGCGCAGGATCTGGCCACAGGATGCGTACGTATAGCTGAAAAAGGAACGGAAGGGATCTATCATCTTTGCGGGCCGGAAAGCATGAGCATGCTGGAAATGGCATATCGGATAGCGGACTTCTGGAAGCTCGACAGAACACTGATCACGCCTGTGAGCTCTGCATTTCTGAATCAGCCGGCAAAGCGACCGCCACGAACGGGTTTTGTAATTGAGAAAGCAAGGAAGCAATTAGGATTTTCTCCGGGCAAACTGGAACAAGGTCTGAAGATCATGGCAGCTCAAATGTGAGGCTGATCAGATTTTTATTCCGATCACAAGCACATCATCCACTTGTTCCCTGTTTCCCCTCCATGAGTCAAAATCCATTTCAAGTTGTTTCCGCGTATGCGCAAGACCATTGCTGCAATACTTTTCAATTAGTTTTTTAAATTCTTTTGTCATCAGCTTTTTTCCGTCGCTGCCTCCGAACTGGTCAGCAAAACCATCCGTACTTAAAAAAATAAAATCGCCCGGATTCGCTTTTGTTACATGCCTGTTGAATCCTTTGAAATATTCATGTTTAGAGCCGCCGATCGACACCTTATCTCCCTTGATCTCCGTCATCATTCCGTCACGGATAAGCCAGGCGGGCCGTTGCGCTCCTGCGAATTCAAGTGCTTTACTCAGAGGATCATACGTAATGACAGCTACATCCATTCCATCGCGAACAAGACCGATGCCATCGCCTTCGGCCTCCATTTTTTGGCGAAGCGCGTTCGCAACACCCACATCAAGCGCTTCGAGGATGACGGCGGGATCAGAGAGTCCTTTTTCTACGATAAGCTGATTCAACAAATTACTTCCAATGATGCTCATGAGCGCACCCGGCACACCGTGACCTGTACAATCTGCGCAAACGGCGATCTTTTTATTTTCATGCTCACCGAACCAGAAAAAATCGCCGCTGACAATATCTTTTGGCCTGTAAAAGATGAAAGAGTCGGGAAAAATTCCCTTTACCAGTTCGTCGCCCGGGAGCATGGAACCCTGGATACGTTTTGCATACGTGATCGAATCTGTGATATCCTTATTTTTCTCTTCAATGATCTTTTTTTGCTCTATGATCTCTGTTGTGCGTTCCGTGACCTGGATCTCAAGCAATTCTTTTTGTGATTCGAGTATCTTTTGTTTTTCCTTTTCCTGTTCGATCGATTTCGCAGATAATTCAGCAACTTCCTGAAGTTTTGTCTGAAGTTTCCTGCTTGTGCGCGCGAAATCCTTCGCCAGGTAAATGGTCATCGAAACAGGTATGCTGATGGTGGCATAAATGACGCAGAGAGCTATTATACCTCCAACCAGGCCCGGTCCGCCGAAGGTCATTGATATACTTAATGCTGCAAGTATTACCACCAACACAAAAAATCCCACTGTTGCGAAAACACCGATCCCGAGGATCCAGGCCCCATCCTTTTTCTTACGGATCGCATTGAAAATTATCCGCATGCATTCCACCCCGAAGAGGAGATAGACTATGCTGTCGAAATAGGGGATCTCAAAATGAAATACCGAAACAAGGGAAGAAGCGATGGCCAGGACTACCCAGATCCAGAATGTTCTCAGCATCCTGCCGTAAAAGATATTGTTCAGCATGGCGAGTAGCGCCGTACAATAAACAGGGGAGAGATACATGATAAAATAATTCAGCAGATCCACCCGGCTCATATCCCGGATTGAAATACGAAGCAATACAAAAAGAAGCATGGTGCCGAATGTCAGGGCGAAAATGCTGTAATAAAGATTCGATTTGTTCTGGCGATAGAAGAGAAAGAACATGAAGTGCAGGAAACTCAGGGCAACAAAGAATGTAAAGTAGAAAATGAATATTCCGGTGGTAGCGATGCCCTGTATACGGTTGATCTCTGTGCTTAATTCGAAGCCGGCGATGTTGATGCGCAATTCCTCATCCATCATTGGGTCATTTCTATCCGATCTTTTTTCTTCTAAGTTGTCTGGATTACAATAACGTATGGCGATCAAATGATCAAGGGAATCTTCCAGCAAGATGAGCAGGGGAATTCTCTTTGGAGATTCCCGGACCACATTATCCGAGTTACGGGGATCGATCGTACCATACGACGCCCTGAGTTGTCCGTCGATATAGATCTCGGAGGCGCCGCCATGGGAGATCAGCAGGCCAAGCGGTACTTCCAGGAGCGAACTGTCAATGCGCACACGCAACCTGAACCATCCTGTATATTCCCGTTTTGTTTTATCCAATTCATCTTTGAATCGCGAAGGGGGAAGAAATTTCCAGGCAGAATCATTAAATGAAGGTGAAGCCCAGGAAGGATCGTCACCCGGTTTAAATCTCCAGAATCGGTTCAGCGGCAGCCCGGGGTCCGCGTAACTCTGACCCTCAATTTTTGGCAAAGCATCCAGCACGAATACAGAATCTGTCAGGCCTTGCAGAAGGCCAGGCGACGAGAACAACAGTATCATGGGGAAGAAAAATCGCATCAACCAAAGATAGGATTTTAGGTGAAGAATGCCTCCGTATCAGGTAGTTGCGCGGGAAATAAATATGTTATCTTTACCTCTTAACAGCAAAAACCGGAACCATGTCGACCAGCGTTTGGAGAAAAAAACCGATCAGCGCCTACGAGGCGGATATGAAGAAAAGCGAATTGCGCCGCGTCCTGGGCAGGTGGGGATTGACATCGCTTGGAATTGGAGCCATCATCGGCGGCGGTATTTTTACACTGACCGGAATTGCCGCAAATAATTTCGCAGGTCCGGCGCTCGCTCTTTCCTTTGTTATTGCCGGCGTTGGGTGTTTGTTCGCAGCGTTATGTTATGCTGAATTCGCATCCGTACTTCCTGTTGAAGGTTCAGCATACGCGTACGCATACGGAACCATCGGGGAATTATTTGCCTGGTTCATTGGATGGAATCTCATTCTGGAATATATGATGGGCGCTACTACGGTTGCGGTGGCATGGAGCGGGTATTTTGAGAAATTGCTGCACTTGTTCGGTATGGATATGCCGATCTGGATAATGAATGACCCCATAAGCGCCGGTTTAAAATATAAAGCGCTTGCTGATGCCGGAACCATGGTAACCGACCCCGGATTTGCATTCAATCTTCCTGCATTCCTTATTACCTGGGTCGTTACCATGATCCTTGTAAAGGGAATCAGAGAGGCTGCAAACACAAATAACATTATTGTAATAGTTAAGGTAGCAGTGGTATTGTTTGTGATCATCGCCGGGGTGTTTTATATTGATACAGCGAACTGGACTCCTTTTATTCCTGCAGAAGTCATCGATGACAAAGGCGACTCACATTTCGGCTGGTCGGGAATAATCACGGCCGCAACGATCGTCTTCTTTGCCTATATTGGATTTGACGCTGTTTCAACACAAGCGGGAGAAGCGATCAATCCGAAAAAGGATGTTCCATTTGCGATCATTGCCTCCCTGATCATCTGCACGGTATTATATATTGCAGTTTCGCTGGTACTTACCGGAATGGTACACTATACGAAAATGGATCTGCGCGCACCGGTGGCGTCGGCCTTCGCAGAAGCCGGAATAACCTGGGCTGTTTATCTCATTACCATTGCTGCTGTTGCGGGATTAACTTCCGTGATGCTTGTGATGATGCTGGGTCAGACGAGGATCTTCCTTGGAATGGCAAAGGACGGACTTCTTCCAAAAGGTTTGTTCGGCGCAATCCATCCTAAGTTCAAGACTCCATGGAAGAGCACGATCGTTGTAGGATTGATCATATCCATTGTTGCGGCATTCACACCCATCAATAACGTTTCAGAGTTATGCAGCATGGGCACATTACTTGCGTTTGCCATGATCAGTATTGCAGTATGGGTGTTACGAGTTAAGGAACCGAACCTTGAGCGGCCGTACCGCGTTCCTCTTCTTCCTTTAGTTTCTATTCTTGGAGCGGGATTCAATTTTGTTCTGATGTACTTCACGCGATATGACACGAAGATATTTTTTGCTTGTTGGAGCGCCCTTGGCATCCTCGTCTATTTTCTCTATAGCAGGAACAGAAGCAACCTTCATAAGGAATCCGGCGGAGTAATTGATAAATAATTTTAGGGGCGGTTCATCCGCCCTTTTTTTTGAAAGAATATGAGCACTGAAAAAAGCACATTGAAACGTTCGCTCGGCCTGTTCGATGCGACAAGCATCGTTGCCGGTTCCATGATCGGTTCAGGGATCTTCATCGTTTCTGCATACATGGCCAGGGATGTGGGTTCGGCGGGTTACCTGATCCTGCTTTGGCTGGTCACGGGACTTATCACACTTGCTGCTGCATTAAGTTACGGTGAGCTGGCAGGTATGATGCCTCAAGCCGGGGGTCAATACGTATATATTCAACGGGCTTTCGGAAAGATGCCTGCATTTCTTTACGGCTGGACAGTTTTCACGGTAATACAAACCGGTGTGATCGCAGCGGTTGCCGTAGCTTTTGCGAACTATTCTTCCGTTTTTTTCCCGGGACTGAACAATATCATTCTGGAGATCGGCACATATAAGCTTAGCTGGGTGCCCTTGGTGGCGATCGTCTCCATACTGCTCCTCACATGGATAAACAACAATGGTGTTGACGGAGGGAGGAACGTTCAGCGGGTGTTTACCTCTGCAAAGGTCTTTGCGTTATTTGCCCTGATCATTCTTGGCTTGGTCATAGGCGCAGAAACCGGGTTTCTGGAAATTAATTTCAGCAATGCATGGGAGGCAAGCAGAACATACCAGGATGAGAGCGGTTCCTGGATCACGGAAGGTCTGACCGGTCTTATGCTGATGGGAATATTGGGATCAACGATCATTAATTCGCTTTTTTCCAGCGACGCCTGGAACAATGTCACCTTCATTGCGGGGGAGATTAAGGATCCCAAAAGAAATATTCCGAGGAGTTTGTTCTTAGGAACCCTTATCGTGACCGCGTTGTATATCCTGGCAAATCTTGCTTACCTGGTTCTTTTGCCTCTGAATGGAAATCCAGATTCAGCGGATGTTGTTGTGAGCGGGATCATGTTCGCTCCGGACAACAGGGTAGGGGCTTCGGCTGCCTATATGATATTCGGAGATTCCTCCCTTTACATCATGGCAGGACTTATCATGATCTCAACCTTCGGATGTAACAATGGTATCATCCTCTCCGGCGCAAGATTATATTATGCAATGGCAAAGGACGGATTGTTCTTCAAAAAAGCGGCTGAACTGAATTCGAAACAGGTTCCTTCGTTCGGGTTATGGACACAGTGCGCCTGGGCTTCGGTACTTTGTTTGTCGGGCCAGTACAACAACCTGCTCACGTATGCAACCTTTGCCTCGCTCTTATTCTATGTTCTTACGATCTGGGGCTTATTTGTTTTAAGAAAAAAAGAACCCCTCACCGAGCGTCCGTATAAAGCATTCGGCTACCCGCTTGTTCCCGCTTTATACATTCTTGTTACCGGATTGATCTGCATTGATCTGCTCATCTTTAAAACCATGGATTGCGGATTAGGCCTGTTGATCGTGGCTTTGGGGGTACCGGTCTTCTTCCTTAAAACCATGCGTCGTACCGGCTGAGGATCGCGGTATCTTTCAGGATGCGTTACATCATTCGGAATTACTTCAGCTTCAACAAGAGAGAGAAACGGGCAGTCCTGCTCCTGGTCTTCCTAAACCTTCTTTTGCTTTTCTACTTCAGTATTGAATCCCGGGTCTTCCCACGATCAGAAAAGCCCTTTGCTGATCCATTGACAAGACCATTCATTCAAAAACCAAGCGTAACGCTGCAACATCAGGATGAAAAGTTATTTCGAAAACTTTCAAGGGGCAATCGATCCCGATCTTTTATCAGCCCCAAACCTGAGCTTAATAGCTGTGATTCTGCTGCGCTTGAAAAACTGAAGGGCATCGGGCCTGCTTTTGCGAGGAGAATAGTTATTTACAGGAACAAACTGGGCGGATTTTATTCATTGAAGCAATTGATGGAAGTGTACGGGATGGATTCGGCAAGATTTGATCTGTTAAGTAGTCAGATCACGATCGATACGATGAAGATAAGAGCGTTTGACCTGAACCAGGTTTCTTCAGAGGAGTTAAGTCTTCATCCTTACATTCGTTTCAACCTCGCGGCGCTGATCGTCAATTATCGACAAAAGCACGGAAAATATACGGCAATCGAAGATCTGAAAAAGCTTCATTTGGTGAATGCTGAACTTTACAGTAAAATTGCACCTTATTTCAGGGTTCTGTAAAGAAGATCAAAGGTGCTGGATTCCAAACTAAAGAAGACCATTCGTGATATTCCTGATTTTCCGAAGCCGGGAATTCTTTTTAAAGATATTACTACCGTACTGGAGGACCCTGAATTATGTGCTGAGGTCATTGCTGAATTCGTCAAACGACTCAACGAACAAAAGATCGACGCGATCGTAGGAATAGAAAGCAGGGGTTTCATTTTTGGAATGCCGCTTGCCCAAAAGCTTTCTATTCCTTTTCTCATTGTAAGAAAAGCGGGAAAATTACCTTACAGAACGATCAAATATTCATACGATCTTGAATATGGCAGTTCCGTGATGGAAATGCATATTGATTCCGTGAAAAAGGGATGGAATGTCATTATTCACGATGATCTCCTGGCTACAGGCGGAACGGCGGCGGCTGCCGCGGAGCTTGTGCGTATGCAAAATGGAAATGTTGCCGGGTTCATGTTCATGGTTGAGCTTGGATTTCTTCCGGGCAGGGCAAAACTGGAAGCGTATTCAGATAAAATCAGTAGTTTAGTGAAGTATTAATTTATGCAGGAAGAATTGGTCATGACAGGTATGGATTTTTCAATCTCTGAGAACCAGGTGATGATCCGGGATATGATCCGGAAATTCGGCGACGAGCACATCCGCCCCAAAATGATGGAGTGGGATGAATCACAGGAGTTTCCGGTAGAGGTATTCAAAAAGTTAGGCGATCTGGGATTGATGGGTGTGCTGGTTCCTCAGGAATACGGGGGAAGCGGGTTTGGCTATATGGAATACGTTACAGCCATAATAGAGATCAGCAAGATCTGCGGCTCGATCGGCTTATCCATGGCCGCCCATAATTCCTTGTGCACAGGCCACATCATGCTGTTTGGTAACGAGGAGCAGAAGAAAAAATATCTTCCAAAACTTGCATCAGCACAGTGGATCGGAGCATGGGGTTTGACAGAAGTTGGTACCGGTTCTGATGCCGGGGGGATGATGACCACTGCGAAGAAAGAAGGTGATACTTATATTATCAACGGAAGCAAGAATTTCATCACGCACGGTAAATCCGGCGATGTTGCAGTTGTCATCGTCCGTACAGGAGATAAAGGTGATTCTCACGGAATGACGGCATTCATCATCGAGAAAGGCACAAAAGGCTTCTCCGCCGGAAGGAAGGAAAATAAACTTGGAATGCGCGCCTCAGAAACAACCGAACTTATCTTTGATAATTGCAAGGTTCATTCCTCACAGATGCTGGGAAAAGTGGGAGAAGGATTCATTCAGTCGATGAAAGTACTTGACGGTGGACGCATATCCATTGCTTCTCTCGCATGCGGGATCGGGCGGGGTGCGCTCGAAGCTTCTATAAAATATTCCAAAGAACGCCATCAGTTCGGGCAACCTATTAACTCTTTTCAGGGTATAGCATTCAAGCTGGCCGATATGGCCATAAAACTGGAAGCTGCCGAATTACTTACTTTCCAGGCTGCGGATATGAAGAACCGCGGATTGAAAATGACAAAGGAAAGTGCCATGGCTAAATATTATGCTTCTGAAGCTGCAGTTTACGTCAGTACGGAAGCCGTGCAGATCTTTGGTGGCTACGGATATACCAAAGATTTTCCTGTTGAGAAATATTATCGCGACAGTAAATTATGCACCATCGGCGAAGGAACTTCCGAAATACAAAAAATGGTGATCTCCCGCGAGATCCTTAAATAATTCATGAAGCACTGTATCATCCTTCGCAAAAAAAAGGACGAGGAACAGACATTTTCAGTTGAAGTTTATCATGGGTTGAACGCCTTGCCTTCCTCAGCAAGGGAACTCCTTATCCGCTCAGCAGATTTTTTTCTTTCACCTGAATATCTTGGCGCCCTCGAAGGGGCCTGTTCGCAAGAAATGAATTTCTTGTTTGCGGTTGCATTTGACAAGAAAACGCCCGTCGCTATCACTTATTATCAGGTGCTGGCATTGAATGGCGGCGAGTTGAAACTGGAGGTTCCTGCCAGCGATTCGAAGCTGACCCGCTGGCTGAAGGAAAAGCTGAGTTATCATACGTCGAAGCTGAAACTCAAGATCCTCGTGAACGGTAATGCATTCGTTACGGGGGAGCATGGCTGGTTCTTTCCTGTGGAGATGGAAATGAGAACCAGGTCAGCGCTTCTGGAAAAATTGGCGCAGTTAACGCTTGAAGCGGCGGACGAAGAGATCAGCCTGGTAGTTGTCAAGGATTTTCATGAGAATGGCGACCACTTCAACCCGGCCTTGAAGCAGTTCAAATACAGGGATTTCATGGCAGAACCGAACATGGTCCTTGAACTCGATACCAAATGGAATACGTTCGAGGAATATTTTGCCGCCATGACGAAAAAGTACAGGCAAAGGGGAAAGAATATTTTGAAGAAGATGGGACCGGTAGTGAGGAGAGAACTAAGTCTTGATGAATTGGGAGCGCAGGAAAAGCAGATCAGGGTCTTGTATGAATCCGTAATGAAGAAAGCAAATTTCAGACTGACAACGATCGGAAGGGGTTACTTTCCCGCTTTGAAGAAGGAATTGGATCAAAAAATGGGCACTTATGGTTACTTCCTTAAAGAGGAGCTGATCGCTTTCAGGACTTCCTTTCGCACCAGGAAGGGACTTGAATGCCATTATATCGGGCTCGACTACAACAAAAACAGGGAATTTGACATTTATCAGAATATGTTATTCGATTATGTTCGTGAGGCATTTGAATATGGTGAGCGGAAGGTGATCTTCGGGCGGACAGCGGGAGAAATGAAGAGCAATTTTGGCGCAAAACCTGAACAGATGGTCTGCTATCTGAAATACCGGAATCATATTTCTAATAAACTCATCAAACCTTTTGTCAGCATGGTAAAGCCTTCAGAGTGGACGATGCGGAATCCCTTCAGGGAGTGAAAAAACATTATTTTATTATTTCAACGTCGGTCGTGTCCAGCAGATTGAACTGATCCGTTATCAACAGGATGATCTCGGACTTATCGTCCGTATAGGTGTAAAAGACATCTCTGGCTTTTTTGTAGATCCTTCTCTCCGGGTAACATGGAACGCTTAGCTCCTCCATTGACCAGTTGTTAATGTAAACGTAGGGATTGCCGTCCTTCTCCAATACCTGTTTCTTAAGGTATTCAGGAAGTTTCTGTCTGACCTTATCGGATATGAAGACATACCCGTTGCTTGAATTGCCGGAATATAGCCTCGACGAAAGATAGGAATCCCAAAGATTGATAAGACTGAGTGAAGGCAATATCCAAAACACCAGAAAGACCATCGCCAGGTACCTGTTTTGCAAGATTTGTTTCCTTCTTGAAAAGAGAGGCAGTTCTGATCTGCCGTACAAGAGAAGGAGGAGAAGGAGGACCATGGCAAGATTCCAGGGCTGAATGACGTGATTGTAACTCCTGAGCAATCCCATATCCACCATGATGAAAAGATGCATGACGATGAGGAACCAGACACTTGCACGCGTTGTGCGTTTAAAAAGAAGCCCGATCGCAAGCAATACTTCAAGCGGGGGAATGATCCATGCGATCTTACCGGTTGTTTTCGCCTCAAATCCTAAAAGCGTATCAACGGGTTCCATCAGCCAATAAGCGGTATCCGTAAAATAATTTTCATTGAATTTTTGCAAGCCGCTCCAGAGATAGATTCCTGTTATTATCCAGCATAAAGCATCGTTGAATACAGCCGCTTTTTCCTTTTTGAACTGATAGATCAGCGTAACGCATGAGAACATGATCGCATACTGGAAAGCCCAGGGCTGAAGACGATTCTGGTCGCCGGTGAAGAGAAGAAGCATCATCAGGAATGCTGCAACACTGACAGGCTTTTTCTTTTTAATGAATGGCAAAACTGCAAGTAATAGCAGAAAAGCTCCTGTCAGTATGTAGTCGAATGGGAATGGAAGCAAATTGGAACCGGGCAGGATAGGCAGGGATGGGAAGTTATGGTCGTTTACCCATAATTTTAGTGACAGCAATATGCCGGCAATGAACGCATAGCAAAGGATGAATATTGCTTTATCGGCTTTTTTCTGTTCGCCGGAATTCGGTAAGGTCTCACGCGCCTTTTTCAAGGATAGCGACCTCCATTCGTGAAATATTTTGAGTAATATGCTTCTGAGAGATCACTTATCATAACACCCCGGGATGTACTGGCATGTAAAAAATGACCGTTCTGAAGATAAATGCCTACATGCGAGATCTTGCTGCCACTAATTGTGAAGAAAACCAGGTCGCCTTCCTTTAGTTCTTTTGCCGAAACGGTTGCGCACTGTTCAGCGATAGACCAGGAAGGACCGGAAACTTCCTTTTGGAATGACTCCTTCATCACCACCGCTGTTAATCCTGAACAATCAATGCCATTTTTATCTTTCCCTCCATATTTATATGGAACACCTAACCAGTGGTCGATAACCATGTATAATGTAGTGTTCGTTATCAATTGAGCATCTACACCAAGTATTACAGCATATTTATTCCTGATTGATTCGTTACCATCCGCCTCATCTTTGATGAGCGCTTTGTTGTTCCGGCATGAGCCCATCACACCTGCCAGAAGCAGGAGCAGAAAGACCCGTTGAAGAGGTTGTACCGGCATGAAAAGGATTTGACCCAAAAATAGCCCCGTGAACAGGCATTTTTGGAAAAAGCGGCCATTCCCTATCAACATCAGCCTGTTAACGCAACCTTTTGAAGTCTTGTCCGTTTAACTAAGATTGTGGCGTATAATGTACTCTATTTGAGACGATTAACTGTTGAAAACCTGTTAATTAATCAACATTCGTTATCTTTGATGCCCACGTCTTTCTTTATGAGAAACGTTCATTTAAACACCCCTTCCTCCTGACCCCTTAACCCTTCGTGATATGAGAAAAATCTGTACCCTGTTCCTGCTCTTTTCCGGTCTGTCAAATTTCGCCCAGGATGATGTAGGAATAACCGGCTTCACGGCTCCGTTAACACCAGCCTGCAGCTATACTACTACAGAGCCGGTCACCATCTCGTTGTTCAATTTTGGACCAACGGATCTTAGTGGAGTTCCAATGGATCTGACGTATCGGTTGAATGCCACGCCATTTACCGATCTCGCTGTGAGCTTTCCATTGTTCCCTTCACTTTCTTTTGTTACGTATACTTTCTCTACTACTGCAGATCTTTCAGCTCCGGGTTCATACACCCTCGATGCGTATGTCGTTCTCTCAATTCCTGATGCGAACGCGTTAAATGATTCTATCATCGGTTTCACTGTTCTGAATAACATGTCTTTCGGCGGAACGATCGCGCCTGCTGCTATAACAGAATGTAGTGGAAGTAACTCGGGCGCGCTCACCCTTTCCGGACAGTTTGGCGCAGTACTCGACTGGGAATCTTCCATTGACGGAGGTTTCACCTGGTTGCCACTTGGAAATCTTACAACCGTCCAGACTTATTTGAATCTTGTTACCACAACATGGTATCGTGTGATCGTTCAAAATGGAATTTGCCCTCCTGATACTTCAGCTATTTCAATTGTTACAGTAGTTGGTCCTTCTGTGGGAGGTACCGTGCTTTCAGATGATACCGTCTGCGCTACAGCAAATACCGGAACTCTTTTTCTTGTGGGATCAAGTGGCGCAGTAGTCAAGTGGGAATTTTCCATTGATGGTGGTTTTAGCTGGAGCGCAATTGCCAATACAACAACAAGTCATACCTACACAAACCTGACTGTGACAACGATGTTCAGAGCACTATGCCAGGTGGCGCCTTGTTCCGATGATACATCTACTGCGGTTACTATCACAGTGGATGCGGCGCCGGTAGGTGGAACCGTTACCGCGAGTGCGATCATCTGCCAGGGAAACAATAGCGGGACACTTACTCTTGCGGGTCACAGCGGCACGATTGTCAGGTGGGAATTCTCAACTGACGGCGGATTTACCTGGTCACCAATTGCTAATACTACAACAACGCAATCTTATTTGAACCTGGTGATGGGTACAATGTACCGGGCAGTGATTTCGAATGGTGTTTGTCCTAACGCAAACTCGGTCCCTGCCACACTATCAGTAACACCACCTCCTGCTCCCGGAATCGTAAGCGCAACACAAACTGTTTGCACCGGAGTCAATAGCGGAACCCTGACCCTTACAGGACATACCGGAAGTGTTGTTCGATGGGAATTCTCTACAAATGGCGGTTTCACCTGGACACCGATCGTTAACGTAACCACTTCCCAGGCATTTCTCAACCTTGTTGCCACGCGTCAATACAGGGCCATCATCACGAATGGGATCTGTCCGAATGTTCCCTCCGTTGATGCTACGGTTTTCGTAAGTCCTGTTGCCGTTGGTGGTACCGTTTCCGCAAGTGCTACGGTCTGCGCTCCAACGAATTCAGGCGTTCTTACACTGGCCGGTCATACCGGTACAATTGGTCGCTGGGAATATTCTACGGATGGAGGATTTACCTGGGTCAATATCACGAACACAACCACCTCATACACTTATTCTAACCTTTTGGTCACAACAAGATTCAGAGCCTTTGTTCAGAATGGCGCCTGCTCCGCTTTTTCTGTTGCAGCGATCATTACTGTTAATCCTGCTTCAGTAGGAGGAATGGTCACGTCAGATGCTACCGTTTGTGAATCTGCCAACGGCGGAACGCTTACGCTCAGCGGACATACGGGTGCTGTAACCGGTTGGCAGTTTTCAGTGGTCAGCCCAACGGGACCATGGACACCTATTTCTAATACAACTACGACTCAGACCTATGTGAATCTTACTCAAACAACTTATTATACTGCCATTGTTCAAAGCGGTGCCTGCGCTACGGCCACTTCGGCTGTCGCCACCATTACTGTCGATCCAATCGCGGATGGCGGAACACTGACAGCAGATGACACTGTATGCGCTGTCGCGAATAACGGAACGCTCACACTTATGAGTATGACGGGCAATATTCTTTTCTGGGAGTATTCCGTTGACGGCGGTTTTACCTGGATCAATATTTCCAATACCAATAACACGCATACGTATAATAACCTTTCGGTTACCACCATGTATCGCGTACTTGTTCAAAGCGGTGTTTGCGGAACGGATACTTCCAATCGCGTCACGATCACAGTCGATCCGATGACAAACCCGGGGATGGTCACATCGAACGCCACGGTCTGCTTCGGCTCCAACAATGGCACGGTTACATTAAGCGGGTATACCGGAACAGTTGTTTCCTGGTTGTTCTCAACCGTGAGCTCAACCGGTCCCTGGAACGTTATTGGTAATACAACCAATTCCCAATTGTATTTTAACCTGACCATGACCACTTATTACGCGGCAATTGTACAGAGTGGCATTTGCGGGCAGGATACTTCTTCAGTGGCTGTGATTACGGTAGACCCCTTAAGTGTTTCGGGCTCACTTGCGGTCAGTGATACGGTCTGTTTTGGAAATAATAATGACACGTTGGTCCTAAGCGGGAACACGGGTCTCATTACTAATTGGACCTTTTCAATAGACGGTGGTTTCACCTGGGTAGACATCAGCAATCCATCTACCACGCAGATCTATAATAATCTTACGGTTACTACCATGTATGTTGTTATTGTGCAAAGCGGCGTCTGCCCTGCAGATACATCCAATACCGTTATTATCACCGTTACGCCGGCATCTAATGGAGGAGCCGCCGGACCGAACTTATCCGTATGCGAGATCAATAACAATGATTCCGTAATGCTTACCGGTTATACCGGCAGCATATTGAATTGGTTGTCATCAACGACAGGTCCGAACGGACCATGGGTGAGTATCGCCAATACAACTTCAACACAAACTTTTTCAGGCTTAACTCAAACAACCTGGTATGCTGCGGTTGTACAAAGCGGCGGTTGCGTATCCGATACCTCCTCAAGCGCTATGGTGACGGTGAATCCTAAACCTGTTGCATCTTTCACAGCCAGCGCTGACACGATCTGTCTTGGTGCATCGATCACTTTCAACAATACAACCACGATCCCTTCCGGTTTTATTCAAACATACAGCTGGGATCTGGGTGATGGCAATACATTGGGCAACATGAGCCCGGTTGTGCATACGTACCTCGTTGCGGACACCTTCACGGTTTCTTTATTCGCTGTCTCAGACCAGGGTTGTCTTGATACTGCATTGATGACAATACTCGTTAATGGCGTCCCTTCCGCAGCGATTTCAGCAGGAAGCGCTACTACATTTTGCTTCGGAGATAGTGTGATCCTGACAGCGCCTGCGGGTCCTGATCTTGCTTATTTCTGGCTCCCGGACAGTTTAATAACGCAATCCATTGTTGCAGATTCATCGTCGTGGTACATCGTCACGGTCACAGATACACTCACCGGTTGTTTGTCATCAGACAGCATAGAGGTGATTGTTAATAGTCTTCCAATCGTAGATGCAGGCAATGACACAACCATCAGTCTTGGTACAGTCATAACGCTTAACGGTTCCGGAAACGGATCCTACTCCTGGGTACCTGTGTCCGTTTCGAATCCTTTTATACTGGACCCAACGGCTCAACCTACAGCAACAACTTCCTATATCCTCACCGTTACAGATGTTAACGGATGCGTTAATTCTGATACGGTCACTATTACGGTCAATGCAGATTACATTGTCACGGTGATGAATCTTCTCACTCCGAACGGAGACGGATTCAATGATACGTGGGTGATCGATGGGATCTTATTCTACTCAGATAATGACGTAAGCATCTTCAACCGGAACGGAAAACTTGTTTATAATAAATCCGGTTATGATAACACCTGGTCGGGTACCTATAAGGATATGGAACTTCCGGATGGAGCCTACTATTATGTTGTTACGTTCACCGGAAGTGAAAAGGTTTACAAAGGTACCGTCACTGTTTTACGCTCTAAATGATCATTGCACGCTATAAGATCAACAATATGAAAAAGACCCTGTTATTTTTTGCGATCCTTCTCTCAGGAAGCCTGCTTTTCAGCCAGCAGCTTCCCTTGTACAGCCAGTATTTCTACAATCCTTTCCTGTACAACCCTTCCATGACCGGGATCGAAGAAGATCCCAATGTTTGGCTTACGCACCGACAGCAGTGGAAGGATATACCGGGATCACCGGTTACGAACGCGCTGAGCGTTGACGGAAAACTTCCGGCAAACGACAAGATCGGCTTGGGGTTGTACTTATATCAGGACATCACGGATCTCATAGACAGATTGGGTATTGGAGGCGCGTATTCATATAAAGTGAAATTAAGCGGCGATCATTACCTTTTATGCGGCCTTTCATTTGGAGTTACTGACAACAACATTGATTTTTCACGCGCCCTGGTAATGGATAAGGATGACCCGTTCCTGTATTCTGATAAACGCAGAAAAGTAAGTCTCGACGCATCACTTGGTCTGACATATATGTGGAAGGATCTGAAAGTTGGATTTTCTGCTCCGCAATTGTTGGGTAACGATGTAAAATTCCTGAGTACAGAGTCGAACGCCATGTACCATCTTTCAAGACATTACCTGGCTAGCGCTTCTTATTCCTTTTATATCAGTGAAGCGAACCTGATCAAGGGAATGCCATCTGTCATGCTCCGCATGGTAAAAGGTGCCCCGGCGCAGTGTGATATTAACGCAATTGTTTCCTGGAAGGATTTTTTATACGGAGGATTTACATTCAGGACCAACTATGCAGTTGGCGCCCACCTCGGTGTAAAGATCAATAAGTCTCTTACCGCAGGATATTATTATGATTATGTTGTGTCAGACATAGGTTCATATTCCGGCGGCGGGCACGAATTCATGCTTGGATATACTTTTGGAAAGAAGAAATCGGAGGAAAAGAAACCGGAAGAAACAGCAACCGATCAGCTTGTCGACAGTATGCTCATGATCCTGAAGCAAGAGAATAACAAACAAAAAGAGGAAATTGAAAAATTGAACAAGGACGTTGAGGAGCTGAAAAAGAAACAAGAGGAAAATAAGGCACCGGGTGGCGGACAAGGTAACAATACACCTGCTCCGGGCGGCAATTCTAAAGACAGTACAGGTACCGGAAGCATGTTAAAGGAGAGGAAGATCGACTTCAAGGATGAGAAGGGTGAAGATCTTCCCATAGGGTATTATGTTGTGATCGGCGCTTATAAGGAAATTGAGAATGCCCAGGCTGCGAAGTCCAAATGGACCAAGATAGGTTACTCAAGCTCGAAGTACATGTTCAACGAGAAGAAGGGACTATACTACGTTTATATCCTGGAAACGATCAACCGGGATGCGGCTACATCTGAATTGGCTGACGTGAAGAGTACAGCAAAAGACTCCTGGATATACCAGATGGAGTGACCGAAAATTTGCATGGATCTTCTACGCAAATTTCAACAAATAGACCAATCGGGATATTCACCTTCCTAATCCCATTTAGCTGAAGACCAATTATTTGGCGGTTCCAAAAGTAAACTGGACTTTTACGCCTGTTTATTGTATGGAAAAAGAACAGCTTATTTCGTTTATCCTGTCCCGGGAGCAGCAATATACCGCCGACGAACTTCGGGTTATGTCAGAACGTCAACTCGTTTTCATAAAAGTAAGGATAGAGCTGGAGGAGATAGAGAAGCCTGAGAATTCAGGAGAGTAAGGTATTTCCCCATCCCTTCATGTTTTGAGTTTAATGGCTAAAACCGTAGGTTTGCCGGATAATACAAAACGCTGCAAATGGATCTGACCAAGGTAATCGCAATTTCAGGATTTCCGGGACTTTATAAGGTTGTTGCCCAGGCAACTAACGGTTTTATTGTGGAGTCGCTTATTGATAAAAAGCGCATGCCCGCTTACTCAACCTATAAGATCTCCGGTTTGAATGAGATCAGTATGTTCACGACAGGAGAGGATAAGCCCCTGAAGGATGTGCTTAAGGCTATTTTCGATAAGGAAAAAGGGCAACCAGCGCCGGATCATAAATCTGCTGATGACCTCGTCATTAAGTATTTTACAGATGTTGTACCTGATCTTGATAAGGAAAGAGTGCGGTCTTCTGATATGAAGAAGGCTCTGCAATGGTATAACATCTTACAGAAAACGGATCTGCTCACAGCCGAGGAGCCTAAGGAGGGAGACGATAAACTTACTATCGGGAAGGAACATGGTCCGGGCGGAGTGAAACTGAACGTGAAGGATACTTCAGGTAAGAATATTAAATCGAATGCTCCGCATGTAAAAACACAGGGGGTAAGAAAGATAGGAGGAGGTTCCTGAGCGTTATGGAGAATACAACACTGGACGTGCTTGTCCGTCCTGCAAGACATTTTCTTCCCGAATCACTTAAGATCGAATCATGGGACGACATCCATTCCTATTTTGACGATCTCATCAATCGTAAAATTGAAAGTTTCAGCGATCTCGAGCAATGGCTTCGTGACTGGAGTGAGGCAGATTCTGTGGTTGACGAAGAAGCCTGCTGGCGTTACATCAGGATGACATGCGATACCACCAACGACGCTTATCTCAAAGCGTATGACGCATTTGTTTCTGAGATCATCCCGCAGTTGGCTCCCTGTTTCGACAAGTTGAACAAAAAACTAATGAGCTCTCCTTACCTGGAAAAAATGGATAGGGAGAAATACAGGATCTATTTGCGTACCGTTCGGAAGAACGTTGAGATATACCGTGAAGAAAATATTCCGGTGAACGTTCAGGTGGAGCAGGAAAGGCAGAAATACGGAAGCATTTCTTCCCAGATGACCATCACGTATGGCGGAAAAGAGCTCACTATGCAGATGGCAGCCAATTTTCTCAAAGACAACGACCGAAGCGTTCGCAAGGAGGTATACGAACTGATCCAGGATCGGCGCGCGACAGATGAGAACGAATTGAATGATCTGCTTACGCGACTCATTGGCCTCCGCAATAAGATAGCTACCAATGCCGGTTTTAAAAATTACCGGGATTACAAGTTCAAAGAACTGGGCCGATTTGATTACTCTGTAGAAGATTGTTATAAATTTCATCACGCTATTTCTTCTGTTATTGTTCCGGTCAGCGGAGCATTTGAGACGGAAAGAAAAAAAGCGCTGGGCCTGGATGCACTGAAGCCATGGGATACGGAAGTGGATGTGACAAATCTAAGACCGTTGAATCCTTTTTCGGGTACCAAAGAACTCATCAATAAATCGGTTGAATGTTTTAAAAAAGTTGACCCCTGGTTTGCAGAGCGATTAGCGATCATGAACAGGATGGGACATTTTGATCTTGAATCCAGGAAAGGCAAGGCTCCCGGGGGATATAATTCAACATTACAGGAGGTAGGCGTGCCCTTTATTTTTATGAATTCTGTTGGTTCACAACGGGATCTTGTTACGATGGTTCATGAAGGAGGACATGCGGTTCATTCTTTTCTTACAAGAGAACTTGAGCTGATGGAATTCAGGAATTTCCCCTCCGAGGTCGCGGAACTCGCATCCATGTCCATGGAGCTTTTCAGTATGGAACACTGGGATGTTTTTTATTCAGATCCGAATGACCTGGCCAGGGCAAGAAAAGAACAAATGGAAAAAGTGCTGAAGGGATTGACCTGGATCGCCAGGGTGGATAAATTTCAACACTGGCTTTACGAGAACCCGACGCATTCCGTACAGGAGCGGACGGCTCACTGGCTACAGCTTGGAACGGAATTCACTAATGGCCTCATAGATTGGACGGGTATGGAGGGCGCTGCAGCAAGGAGCTGGCAGGCTCAACTGCATATTTTTGAAGTGCCGTTCTATTATATCGAATACGGTTTCGCGCAGTTAGGGGCTATAGCTATGTGGAGGAATTATAAGAGCGATCCGGAAAAAACCATCAGGGAATACACAAAAGCACTTAGCCTCGGTTATACACGCTCCATCCCGGAGATTTATGAGGCGGCGGGCATTCGTTTTGATTTTTCAGCGGAATACGTGCGTGAGCTTGCAGATTTTGTGATAGGCGAAAGTAAGAAGATCAGGTAATGACCAGACCCAAGCCGGGAGAATATCCTGATTTTTTTTCCACTTATATCGGTCTTGTCAGGACTGACAATGTCCTTAAGATCATGGAGAACCAAATGCTGGATCTTCAGTTCATGTTATCCGACATCCCGGAGGAAAAGGAGAACTATACGTATGCGCCCGGGAAGTGGACATTAAAAGAAGTGATCGGACATGTGATCGATACCGAACGCATCCTGATCTACAGAGCCCTGAGTTTTACCAGAGGAAATCCAAGTCCTCAACCGGGTTACGACCCGGATGTTTTTATGAAGAACGTGGATTTCCGTAAACGATCCATTTACAGCCTCGCGCATGAATTCAGCGTTGTGAGGGAATCCGGCCTGATACTTTTCAAATCATTATCTGAGAAGGATCTGGATAAGATGGGTATTGCAAACGAATGGAAGATGAGCGTCCGCTCACTGGTCTACACGATCGCAGGTCATACGATCCATCACCTCAATTTCATAAAATCGAAGTATCTTATTTGAATCGGTGTTTGCCGGTACGGTAGACATGTGATGTTACCTGGAGATAATTTTCAATCAGATCCACGAAAAAAATAGGCGGACCGTTATCATCTTTAACAGGATATCTTTTTTGTGTAACACTGAAATATTCGAAACTTCTGTCTTCAAAGTAATATTTGATGGCATTTTTATCCAACACCATCATTATATCGTTCCCGTATCCTTTGCAGAATGCAAGAGGTTTTCTTGAAATGTCGAGGAGGTCCTGTCCCATAAAATGATGTTCACAAGTGAGATGCGTTAAGCTGATGACAGTCGGCGCAACATCAACCTGTGAGCCAGTAGTGGAGTCGCGCCCCGGGACTTTCCCCGAATTGAGAATGAGTAGCGGGATGTGAAAAATTCCCAGCTCTGAATCTTCCGGCTTGTACATTTCAGCATGATCACCCAGGATAAAAAAGACAGTGTTGGAAAACTCCGGATGTTTTGAGCAGCGATCCAGGAATTTGCTTAAGGCATGGTCCGAATAGACCATTCCCTGTTCCATATCGGTAAGGCCCTTCATAAAACTGAAGTCATCAATGAATTTTTGAGGAACCTCGTAAGGCTTGTGGTTAGTAAGACTGAGCAAAACTGACAACTTAGGCTTGCCTCCGTTCTTCCAGATCATATCATACGCCTTAAGGAACAGATCTTCATCGGATACGCCACGGCTTTCCTTATGCAGTGGAGAAGAGTAGTCCTGTTTGTCGACGATAACGGAAAATCCCCCGCCTTTCATGAAAACATCCATATCGTCGAAGCCGGCATCACCGTTATGTATGAACTGCGCCAGGTAACCCTTATCTGAGAATACATTTCCTATGGTTTGCATCTCGTTCAATCCCTTTCTCCTGATGGGATGTCCTCCCAGGATAGCTGGGAAGGAAGCAGTAGTACTCACCAGTCCCTGAACAGTTCTTGGACCATTTGAATAAAAGTCGGTGAAGAGGATCCCTGAATCTGCCCATGCGTCGAAGCCCGGAGTAAACCCGGTTCCATCATTAAGCGCACCGCAAAGATTGGCGCCAAAACTTTCCATGATGATGATCACCACATTTTTTCCGGACATGGGCAAAGTATCCGTTCGTTGTCGACGGAATTCACTGAAACCGCATGATATATATTTTTCTCCTTTACCACGGATAACATTTTTTATATCGTTCAAAGCTGATGGAAGATCGCCATAAGCATGTTCCGGTATCTCATTCGCATTGATCCCTTCCTGGTCAGCTGATTTAATGAAACTATAGATGCCGTTCAGGGATGCCTGGTTGTAAACGCTGTTTCCGAATGCTCCTGTGAGGCGCCAGAATGGGGGGCCGATGTAAAGGAAGGAGAGCGCCGTCGCTGAAAGAAAGAAGTAAAGCAAAAAAACGGGTCTGCTCGGTGCATCAGGAACAATGCGTCGTCTCCAGCGTTTTGATAAAAAATGCAGGACCAGGTAAAGTGTGGCAACAATTGCCAGGACAGAAAAAACAGGGAATGAGTCCAGGATGGTACCTGCGATCTCCGACGTATCATGAAAAATATTCAGAGCCAGGATCGTAAGCCTGGTTCCGAACTGGGCGAAATAAAAAACATCGATGATGCTTACCAGTATCAGTATCAGATAGAAGATGCGGGTGAGCAAAACATGCGCCGGGATGCGGATCCGCTTCAGGAAGAACAGGAAGGGAGAGGCAAGCAGAAAGCAGATGGTCAGCGATATAGAACATATCGAAGCGTCAACCATCAACCCGTAGACAAGCGTCATTACCATGTCCGCTGACGAGCTTCCGGTAAAGGGCATCTGGTAAACGATGAAGCAGATCCTGGCGACCGAGAGGAGGATCATGCAGGCCAGCATTGTTTTCAGGTAGTAAAATAACAGACTTCGGTTCATCCGGATCTTTGTCAGATGATGTTTACTTCTCTTTCCAAAGCAATGCCGAATTTTTCTATGACCGCGCGTATGACCAATTCTGAAAGCGCCAGGATATCCTTTCCGGAGGCGCCTCCGTAATTTACAAGTACCAGCGCTTGTTTTTCATGTACCCCTGCATTTCCTTCTCGTTTCCCTTTTGATCCGCTCCGTTCTATCAACCATCCTGCTGCAATTTTTCGTTGTGTCTTATTGTGGGAATACGAAACGAGATCAGGATGTGCTGATAAAAGTTTTTCATATACACTAAGTTCGACGACCGGATTCTTGAAGAAGCTTCCTGCATTTCCGAGGGCAATCGGATCCGGCAATTTGGAACGACGAATATTACAGACTGCATCACTAACGGCTTTAAGGCTCAGGACTGCAATACCCATTCGTTTTAGTTCTTCATCGATGGCTCCGTATTTGGTATTGAAAACAGGATTCTTGCTTAGTTTGAGAGAAACGGAAGTAATGATGTATTTGCCTTTGCCCGCATTCTTGAAAAAGCTGTCGCGGTAATTGAATTTACATTGTTCCCCGTTAAACTTAACTATTTCTAATCCATCGATCTTCAGCGCCTCAAGTTCAAGGAACACATCCTTTATTTCAACACCGTATGCGCCAATGTTCTGAATGGGGCCTGCGCCAACAGAACCCGGGATGAGTGATAGATTTTCAATGCCGCCATATCCTTTCTCAATGCTCCAAAGCACCAGATCATGCCAGTTCATTCCCGCCCCGGCCTTCACAATAACATGATCTGCGGTTTCAGATACTATCTCAACACCCCTGATATTATTCCTGATGATGACGCCGGGAAAATCATCCAGGAAAAGTACATTGCTTCCTCCTCCTAGGATCATACGCGGCATATCTGCGAAAAGTTTTGTTGACAGGAATTCTGTGAATTCTATTGCGCTGTCCAGCTCTGCGAGATAACGAACGGATACGTCAACACCGAAGGTATTGAGCTTCTTAATCGAACAATTTTCATGAATGACCATCGTTATAACCTCCTGTAAATGTAGCCTAATAAGGGCGGAGGGTCGAAATTACTATCTTCGCGTAATTAACAGAGAACTGTGAAAAAAGCCATCGTGTCGGTGATCAACGACCTCGTCACCGATCAGCGGGTGCACCGCACATGCCTGACCCTCACAGAGCTTGGTTATAGCGTGACGTTGATCGGCAGAAAACTGGCTCATTCACCGGCGCTGGACCCTCGACCGTATTCCACCAGAAGAATGAGGATGCTTTTTACGAGCGGACCGCTCTTTTACCTGTTCTTCAATATGCGGCTGTTCTTCATATTGTTGCTTAGCAAGACCAACCTGATCTTTGCAAACGATCTTGACACACTTGCAGCTTGCAGGCTCGCATCAACCTGGAAGAACATTCCGCTCATCTATGATTCACATGAGATCTTCTGCGAGGTCCCGGAGCTGGTGAACAGGAAATTCAAGCAGTCGGTGTGGCGCTGGCTCGAAAAACGGATTTTTCCGAAACTGAAGCACATCATTACCGTTAACGCTTCCATTGCAGATCACTTTACTCGTCTGTACGGTGTAAAAATTGAAGTGGTACGGAATATACCTGCCTTTGTTCGACCGGACCGGATCAAAAGCAGGCAGGAGCTCGGACTTCCCATCGATAAATTCATCATTATTGTACAGGGCTCGGGAATCAACATACATCGCGGGACCGAAGAACTGCTTCTCGCCATTCGTTCTGTTCCTGATGCCGTATTGCTGATCGTTGGTTCCGGGGACGTGCTTTCTGAACTGAAGCGAATGTCTGTGGAGCATGGGCTGAAAGAAAAGGTGATCTTCATTCCCAGGAAACCTTTCATGGAAATGATCCACTACACCCTGAATGCGGATCTTGGCGCGACCCTCGATAAGGATACGAACATCAATTATAGGTTCAGTCTGCCGAACAAATTATTCGATTACCTGCATTGCGGGATCCCTGTGCTTGCTTCGGATCTTGTTGAAGTCGCCGGGATCATCAATCAATACAAGGTTGGCGTGATCATCAGGGATCAAACGCCTGATACCATTGCCGGTGCGATACAGGATCTTATTCGGGACAAAGAGAGATATTCCGGATTAAAAAAGAATACCATCCATGCAGCAGCTGAACTTAACTGGAAAAAGGAATCCGAAACATTGAGAAAAGTAATTTCCTCCTGTGGCTGAAGCTTCCATGCATATCGTTTCTTTTGATATTCCCTGGCCGGCTGATTACGGGGGAGTGATCGATGTTTTCTGTAAAGTGAAAGCACTTTCGGAAGCAGGTGTGCAAATAACACTTCATTGTTTCGAATATGGCAGGACTCATTCGCATGAACTTGAAAAACTTTGCGGTAAGGTGTACTATTACCCCCGGAAGGGCGGTTTGATACAATGGCTGAGCGGGTTGCCTTACATCGTCGCAGGACGAAGGTCGGAGGAACTTACGCAGAACCTGTTGAAGAACTCCTCGCCCATATTATTTGAAGGACTGCATTGTTGCGCCCTTATTTCGGATCCGCGACTTGCCAACAGGAATAAATTCGTTCGAATGCATAATATTGAGCATGATTATTACAGCTCGCTTGCGGATAAGGAACGATCATTTCTGAAACGGATCTATTTCAGAAAGGAGTCGGCGCGACTAAAAAAATTCGAGGCTTGCCTTAAGTTTGCCACGAAAGTTCTGGCCATTTCGGAAAAGGACAAAAGAGAACTGTCGTTACGTTATGAAAATGTCATCTGTCTTCCTGCATTTCATCCTGACGAAACCGTGTTTAGAGGCGGCCAGAAGCATGGTTACGCGCTTTATCATGGAAACCTCTCTGTTGGTGAGAACGATGAGGCAGCTTTATTTCTCGTAAGAGAGGTATTCAGTAAGCTAAAGCATCCATTACGAATAGCAGGCAGATCACCTTCTTCTGAATTGCGAAACGAGGTAAAGCATTTCACCCATATTTCCTTATACTCTGATCTGACGAGCGATCAAATTAGGGAAGTGGTCCGGAATGCTTCGGTAAATATCCTTCCGACATTCCAGCCGACCGGCATAAAACTGAAGTTGCTTTCTGCCCTGTATAACGGCGGACATTGTCTCGTGAACACTCCAATGATCGCAGAAACAGGACTTGATGAGTTATGCGTTATTGCTGACTCGGCGGAAGCATTCTGCAAGTCGGTCAATGAATTGATGGAGAAACCATATTCAAAGGAAGAAATTCAGAAGCGCGAGGCGGTACTTCAGCGAACCTGGTCAAATCAAAACAACGCTCAAAGGCTTATATCGCTGCTTCAGCAGAATCCGTGATCTTCCCGTGTTCAAATTTCAGCATCCTGGAAGGAAACTTCGTGAGAATGTTCAGATCATGTGTAGCTATGATGACCGCCCGACCGGTGGCGCTGATCTCCTTGAGCAAGGAAAGGATCTCTTCACTCGTTTCAGGATCAAGATTTCCCGTTGGCTCATCTGCCAGGATCACTTCCGGATCGTTAAGCAGGGCTCGTGCGATGGCCAGCCTTTGTTGTTCCCCGCCGGAAAGTTCATGGGGCATCTTGAAGCCCTTCGTACCCAGACCTACTTTATCAAGGACATCCTGGATCCGCTGGCGGATCTTATCCTTATCGTCCCAACCCGTTGCCCTTAACACAAATAGCAGGTTCTCGTTCACAGTCCGGTCAGATAACAATTGAAAATCCTGGAAGATGATCCCCAGTTTACGTCGCAGGTAAGCAACCTGTGAGCGACGGATCGTTGCGAGGTCGAATCCGGCAATGGAGGCCTCTCCGTTAGCGAGGGGGATCTCAGCATAAAGCGTCCGTAGAAGTGAGCTTTTCCCGCTTCCGGTACGTCCGACCAGATAGAGCAATTCACCTTTGCTGACACTCAGGTTCAGGTTGGCTAGCACCAGTGTTTGCTTCTGAAAAACAGAGACGTTTTTAAGTCGGATAATGGTATCCAGTTCCATAGGCGACGTAAAAGTACTTCTTCGTCCTGAATCCCTTGAATCCTTTTCACAAATGCCACGTATAATATCAACATTTTTCCGTTGAAAACTTGAAAAGAGCATTACCCTGTTTTGCACCTAAGGAAAGTACCTTTAAAGCTGGTTTACAGGCAGATGCTTTTGATGCGCTACATGATCTTTGCGGCGCTGTTTTTATTCTCATTCACTAACCTGAGAGGACAGAAGACGGCGATCTATACGAATGAGGATGCCTCATTCCGCGAAGGCATTACGCTCTATCTGAACGAAAAGTTCGGAGCAGCGCAGGCGGTCTTCCTGAAGGCCATTCAGAATAACCCGGATCCGAATTCACTGGTCAGGATAGAGTCGGAATTTTATTCAGCGGTTTGCGCGGTTGAGCTTTTCAACAAGGATGCGGAATGGCTGCTCGAGAAATTCATCACGGATCATCCCGAGAGCCAATTCGTGATCCAGTCCTACTTTCATCTGGCGCGTTATAGCTTTAGAAAAAAGAAATACACCAAGGTCATTTCCTGGCTTGCAGGAGTTGATCCGGCCGATCTGAAGCCGGAAGAGCAGGATGAATATTATTTCAAGAGAGGGTACGCATACTTTGAAGGTTTTGAGTATTCAAAAGCTCAGAAGGATCTTGCGGAAGTGAAGGATAAGAATTCCAGGTATGGCCCGCCCGCAAATTATTATCACTCCCATATCCTCTATTCACTAAAAAATTACGAGTCGGCTTTGATCGGGTTCAGAAAATTGTCGAAGGACCTGAATTTTGGTCCCATCGTACCCTATTACATCAGCCATATTCTATTCCTTCAGAAAAAATACGATGAGGTGGTGGTCTATGCGCCTCCACTTTTAAAAGATACCGCTAACTCAACGCGTACGCCTGAGATCCTTAAGATCATTGGAGAATCCTTTTTTCACACAGGTGATTTCCAGGAGGCGGTGCCTTATTTTGAGAAATATCGCGCTGCAGCCGGGGTATTAAGCCCGGCAGAATGGTATCAGTTGGGTTATTGTTACTATAGATCCTCCATGCACAAAAAAGCAGTTGAGTCCTTTCTCAGATCCGTCAGCAAAGATGATTCCGTTACCCAGAATGCCTGTTATCACATGGGTGATTGTTATGTGAAGCTGGGTGAGAAGCAAAAAGCGAATGATGCGTTTTTCCTTGCATATAAGAATGGGCCTGACAAGAAGATCAGGGAAGATGCGCTGTTCAATTATGCAAAATTGTCATTCGAGCTGAGTTATAATCCGTTTAACGAAGCGACAAAAGCTTTTGAAACATATATCGCCGAATATCCGAATTCAACAAGGAAGGATGAAGCCTACGGTTACCTGGTGAATGTTTATTATAACAACAAAAATTACGAGGCTGCACTGAAGTCGTTGGAGAATATGAAGGCGCTGCCGCCCGACCTTAAAGCAGCTTACCAGAAGATCGCGTACCTGAGGGGAGCCCAGCTTTTCAGCGATCAGAAGTACCAGGAATCGATCAAGGTTTTCACAAAATCACTGGGATACCAGGTCGATAAGAATTACACTTCACAATCAAAATACTGGAAGGCCTCGGCAACATACCTTTTGGGTGAGAAAGCCAGGAACACCATGTTCCTTGATGATGCCATCGCACAGTACAAAGATTTTTTGTTTGAAACGGGCGCCAGCAATACCGCCTATTTCAATATGGTACAATACGATCTCGGTTATTGTTATTTCAGGAAGTCCGACTGGCAGAATGCGCTGACAGCATTCCGTAAATATCTTGCGTCCAAACCGGTGAACGAAAATGCCAGGCTCTCGGATGCGTATTTCAGAACGGCCGATTGTTATTTCAAGACAGGGGAACACCTGAGCGCAGCGGAATATTACGATAAAGGTTTGGAAATGAATTTAGCGGAACTCGACTACGCGCTCTTTCAAAAAGGAATTGCTTACGGCTTTGCAGGAAAGGGTGAGAAAAAGATAGAGAGCTTACTCAAACTTTTAGAAATGTATAAGGGTAAGTCGACCTATGAGTCTGTTGCTGTCTATGAACTGGCCAAAGCGTATTCCCTTAAGGATGAGAACGAAAAGGCGCTGAAGCAATATAAGCGACTCATTAGTGAGTTTCCGAATTCGGAATATGTTGGGGCTTCCATGTTGCAATCCGGCGGGATCCTGAATAAGCAGCAGAAATACCAGGAGGCTCTTGATCAGCTTGAGCTGGTCATTCAAAAATTTCCAAAGACAGAGATCGGCCTGGAGGCTGTAATGACCATTACAGAAATTTGTAAGAACAAGGGCGACATGGATTGCCTGGATCGACTCAAGAAGATCCCATGGGCCAATGTATCCCTTGCCAAGCTTGATTCAAGCGCATTTTCCATTGCGAAGGCAGCATTTCAGAGTGAAAAGTATGCGGATGCGAACCGGGAGCTGGCTAAATACATTCAAAAATATCCGGATGGGATCTTTATCCTGGATGCGCATTTTTACAAGGCAGAATGCGATTACATTGCGAATGACTATACAGCGGCGTTAGGCGGATATCATTACGTGGCGGATCATCTTCCTAACAAGCATGGAACGACTGCTGTTGCGAAAGCAGCATGGATACATTACAAGTTGCAGGAGTATGATAATGCGCTGAAATATTATGCGATGCTGGAAAGCAGGACCGAAAACCCTTCACAGCTTGCGGATGCGAGGATAGGGCAGATGCGTTGTAATTTCAAATTGAAGTACTACGATGCGGCGATCCAGTATGCTCAGCTCACATTGAAATCAGACAAAGCGCCGAAGGAGATCTTCCCGGAATGCCATATCATCATCGCACGGTCGGCGCTTGAAAAGGACGACCTGGACCTGGCATGGAAGGAATTCAACGAGGTGATCAAGACCAGCCAGGGTGAGAAAGCAATCGAGTCGAAATACTGCCTGGGACTTATTAAGTTTAAGAAAGGGGAATTCAAGGAGTCGCAGAAGATCCTAATTGATCTCATTAATTCAAAGCCCGGGTACGGGTATTGGGTCGGGAAATGTTTCATCCTGATCGCGGATGATTACGTGGGATTGAACGATCTGCACAACGCCAAGATCACACTCAAGACCTTCATAGAGAAATCCACCAATGCTGAACTGGTGGCTGAAGCGAATGCGAAACTGGCGATCGTACTTGAATTGGAGCAGGAACAACAGAACAAGAATAAGACGAAGGAAGGCGAGGGGATGCGAATATTATTTGAGGAACAACAACCGGATTCACTGAAAGATAAATGAGAAAACGGATCTCATTCGGATCAATGATCATGCTGACATGCATTGCGTACGGACAGGTACGTGATGTGGACACCACTATTTTTGAATACCAGGATAAAGGGAAATTCCCGGTTGCCAATTCCTATAAGCTGCCTGAAAATCCCGTGGTTGTCGATACGATACGGATCGTGCCGGCAATGAATTATTCCATTAGTACCAAACCGGCTTATCCTCCCGTGTATCTTGTCCCGATGAAGGCCGCTAAAATGGAGGGAGAGCCCTTGAAAAAGCTTTACGGGGGGTACCTGGTTGCGGGAATGGGAACGTATACCATGCCTTTGCTGGATTTTCGTTATAATAATCTGCGTTCCAAGACCAATTCGTATGGAATACATCTGAAACATCTTTCATCCTCCGCACGACTGGCAAATCGGGGATATGCAGGCTGGAGCGATGATGTGGTGGAGGGGAATCTCAAGTATTTTATGAAGAAGCATTCTCTTAACACAGTGCTGGGATATACACGGAACGGTGTCCACTATTATGGGTTCAATGATACCATCAACGTCATTGAGAATAATGATTACACAAAGCAGGTTTTCCACAGGACCGACCTGGGCATGTTGCTACAAAGCCATTATTCGGATTCATCCCGCCTGAACCAAAGAATAGGAGTAGAGTTCCATTCCTTGTTCGATAATTATGATGTGAATGAATCGAATCTCCTGCTCACAACCGAATTGGGAATGGAGTGGAAGAGGAATTACCTTGGCGGGATCTTTACGCTGGATTACCTGAACGACAAGCAAAAGTTCATCGACACGAATAACTCCATCATTGCCTCGCTGGAACCCTATTTCAAGTTCATAGGAAAAAAATTCAGGGCGAAGCTGGGCGCCACCCTTGCCATGGATTTTTCAGCGAAGAACCGGATCTACTTTTATCCCGCCATTGAAGTGAATTACAACATTGCGAATTATATCCTGGTCCCTTACGCCGGGGTCTCCGGAGCGCTTCAGCGCAACAGTTATCAAAGCATCAGCAAGGATAACCCCTTCATCGATCCTTCCAACGCGTTTACGTTGAAGAATTCTCACATTCCCATTGAATTTTACGGAGGCTTGCGCGGATCTCTCTCCTCGGCGGTTTCATATAACGTGAAGGTTGCTTATCGCAAGATCAATGATGCGTTTTTTTATGCAACCGACACTGTGAATGGAGTACCCGATCTGTTCGAACTGCTGGAGAACAGATTTAACGTGGTGTATGATTCCGTTAAGAATTTCGAGTTTTCAGGTGAACTGAAATTCAGCAGATCTGAAAAATTCAGTTTGCTTCTGAAGGGAGAATACAATACCTGGACTATGAACGCGCAGCGTTATCCCTGGCATAAACCGACGATGAGGATCAGCGCATGTGTCAGGTATGATCTTCGGAGTAAGATCATCATTAACCTGGATGCTTTTTTTGCATCTTCGGTACTTGCACCGGTTACCAGAGCTACAGCCAGTGACGGCTTGGTGGAACTAAGGGGCTATTTTGACGTGAATCTGAAGACCACATATAACTACAACAAACGACTTTCCTTCTTCCTTAGCCTCAATAACCTGGCCTCTTCCAGGTATCAGCGCTGGTACAATTACCCCGGTCAGAGGCTTCAAATCATGGGCGGAGTCTCCTTATCCTTTTAAATCCCGCGAAAACCCTGTTTTTCAGGCCTTTTTTAGCCCGGAACATGCCTCTTTTTGCTGCCTTCAGGATCCCTGAAGTACGGGACCTCTATTTTTGAACAAATGTTAATAAAAACCCTTGATTTTTAGGCTGTTCCGTGACTTTTGGAGCCCTTAAATTTCGTATATTTAAGCTTCATTAAACATCAGAAAAACCCCATCGATTTTATGGAAGAAACGGTAAAGAAAAAAGGAGAAAAATCAGACTATTCTGCTGAGAGTATACAGGTGCTGGAAGGACTGGAGGCTGTCCGCAAACGTCCTGCGATGTACATCGGTGATATTGGTTTTAAAGGCCTGCATCATCTTGTATACGAAGTCGTTGATAATTCCATTGATGAAGCACTCGCAGGACATTGCAAGAACATCATGGTGCATATCAATGAAGATAACTCGATCCTTGTTTCTGATGACGGACGCGGTATTCCGACTGAAATGCATTCGAAAGAAAAACGATCCGCGCTTGAAGTTGTCCTGACTGTGTTGCACGCCGGAGGAAAATTTGATAAAGATTCATATAAAGTTTCGGGTGGATTGCATGGAGTAGGAGTATCCGTTGTGAATGCGCTGTCTTCCATGTTGAAAGTTACCGTACAAAGAGAAGGAAAGATCTTCGAGCAGGAATACAATATCGGTAAGCCGCTTTACCCGGTAAAAGAAACCGGTACGACAGATAAAACCGGAACAACCGTTCATTTTAAGGCTGACGAATCCATCTTTATTGTTCACGAGTATAACTATGACACACTTGCAACAAGGATGCGGGAACTTTCCTACTTGAACAAGGGGATCCGTATCACATTATGTGACAAACGGAGAAAGGACGATAATGGCAACGAAATATGTGAAATATTTTATTCCGAAGGCGGCCTGAAGGAATTCGTTGAGTTCCTTGACATGAACCGTGATAAGCTGATCTCGGATGTCATTTATATGGAGGGCGAGAAAGCAGGAATTCCAATTGAGGTGGCGATGATCTACAACAGTTCCTTCAATGAGAATCTGCATGCTTATGTCAACAATATCAACACACATGAAGGAGGAACACATTTGGCGGGTTTCAGAAGGGGCTTGACCAGAACACTGAAAAATTATGCGGAGAAATCCGGCCAGCTTCAAAAACTGAAGTTCGAGATAAGCGGGGATGATTTCCGGGAAGGACTTACCGCGGTGATCTCCGTGAAAGTTGCGGAACCGCAATTTGAAGGACAGACAAAGACCAAACTTGGAAATAACGAAGTGATGGGCGCGGTGGATCAGGCGGTGAGTGAGATGCTTCAGAATTATCTTGAAGAAAATCCAAAGCATAGCCGTGTGATCGTTGATAAAGTAATTCTTGCCGCTACAGCAAGGCATGCTGCCCGTAAAGCACGGGAGCTTGTTCAGCGCAAAGGAGCACTCACAGGAACAGGACTTCCCGGCAAACTTGCGGATTGTTCCGAGACCGATCCATCCATGTGCGAATTGTATCTTGTTGAGGGAGATTCTGCCGGTGGAACCGCCAAACAGGGCAGAAACAGGGCGTTCCAGGCCATATTGCCCCTCAGGGGAAAGATCCTGAATGTGGAGAAAGCGATGGAGTACAAGATCTATGAGAACGAGGAGATCAAGAATATTTTCACGGCCTTAGGTGTAAGCAGGGGAACGGTTGAGGATGAACGGGCCCTGAATATGGAAAAACTCCGTTACCATAAGGTTGTGATCATGACGGATGCTGATGTTGACGGAAGTCATATCACTACCCTCATTCTTACTTTTTTCTTCCGTCACATGAAGGAACTTATCGAGCACGGATACATTTATATTGCGACTCCGCCTTTATATCTTGTCAAAAAGGGCAAGGAAGAACGTTATTGCTGGACAGAAGAGCAGCGCAATGCCTGTGTGAAAGAACTGGCAGGTGGTGTGGAAGGCAAGGAAGCGAGTGTAGGGATCCAGCGTTATAAGGGTCTTGGCGAGATGAATGCCGAGCAGCTTTGGGCAACGACCATGAACCCTGTTAACCGCACGCTTCGTAAGGTTACCATTGAAAGCGCCGCTGAAGCGGATCGTATCTTCTCCATGCTGATGGGTGATGATGTCCCGCCACGGCGTGAATTCATTGAGAAAAATGCGAAGTATGCGAATATTGATGCCTAGTTCGACCTTTTTTGCGGCACCTCTGTGTTTTATTTGTCAAAAGGAGGACCTTTAAACTGCAGTTTCTCTAATTTAAATTCTTTTCGTTTGGCGTTATATTTATAATTTATATGATAGTCATATTGGTGCTCAAAGCCATTTGAAAAAACGACAAAAATAAATTCAGCTTTATCTTTGTCGATCCCCCCGAACAAATTAATATAAATTCGCGCCTTGCTTTCTTTTTGTTTTTTTGCACCAACTTCAGTCGTTATAAGTCTTATTTGAGTTTTTTCGATGGTTTCCGGTAATTCTATATCCGGGAAATCATCAGGCTGTCCATTTGCGCGTTTTCCGAAAAGTAATGTGTCAAAATTGGTTTTGTTTTTTTTGTTTGCGGCTTTTATAAAGTCTGCAATAGCTCGTGAGTAGGCTTTTACCAGGTCGGCTTTAGCCGGAGTATAGGTTGATTGTCCGAATACCAATAATGGAAGGATGAAGATTGAAATTAAAAACCTGAACATTTTTACTTTTTGTTTTTAACATGCTTGTCCAAAAACGTAATCATAGTTTCAAAAAAGTCGATTTGATTGTCTTGATTATTAAAACCATGCCCTTCATCATCTTTCACCATATATTCCACCACTACACCACGTTTCTTTAAGGCGGCGACCATCTGATCGCTTTCAGCCCTGTTCACTCTTGGGTCGTTGGCGCCATGTGCAATAAACAATGGGACTTTGATCTTGTCTACATGAAGTGCGGGCGAAACATCAGCCAACATGACACTATCTTTAGGGTCATTTGGATCACCAACCATTTCGTAAAACTGTTTCATGTACGGCCCCCACTCCGGAGCCAATGTTCTGATGAATGTGAACATATTACTCGAGCCGACAAAGGCCACTCCGGCGGTATAAAGGTCTGGCGTGAAAGTAACACCAGCCAAAGTTGCATAGCCACCATAGCTCCCTCCATAAATTGCTATACGATTAGAATCTGCAATGCCCTCTTTCTTTAACCATTCTACACCATCAGTAATATCGTCCTGCATCTTCTTTCCCCACTGTTTAAATCCGGACGTATAAAACTTTTTTCCATAACCTGTACTTCCCCTAAAATCCATTTGCAGCACAGCATAGCCACGGTTCGCCAATAGTTGCACCTCGGGGTGGCAGCCCCACTCATCTCTGCTCCAGGGCCCCCCATGTGGATTGACCACCACTGGAAGATCTTTTGGTTCAAGTCCTATTGGTAATGTAAGGTAACCATGAATTACCAATCCGTCTCTTGCAGTATAGGTAACAGGCTTGGTATGGCTCATTTGGTTTTCATTGAACCACGGAAAAGGATTTGCAACTTCCCTGGTTCCCTTTGTTTTGAAATCATAGAGGTAAAATATACCTCGGTGGCGGTCATTATAAATCCCGACTATAGCTTTTGCTCTGGCATCATCATAACTAACAATAAGGGTGGTATAGCCTTCAAATTTCTTATCAAGCCCTTTATATATATTTTCCCATTCCTTGTCAAAAAAATATTGCTGAGGCTTTTCTCCGGTCCACGAAACTGAAACCAAAGCCTTTCTTTTCCTGTCATAAAAAATACTACCAAGGTCATAGTCCTTATTGTTGTACAGTTCCTTCACTTCTTTCTTAGCGATAGGATCATATTCTACCAACGCTACCTTGTCCCTTCCGATGTTGCTTAGTACATAAATATTCTTGTTATCCTTATCGAATGAACCAACGGTAAATTGGTCGTCGAAGGATATTGTAATCAAAGGAGAAAGAACATCCTTCTTGCTGCCTCTATAGCTCCAGGAAATATCCATGCCGTCTGGTTTAGAGGCCAAACGTATAACGCCTGTATTGTCTGTAACCCATGTATCATAATTTTCTTTATTCTCATATAGCAGTTTGAGTTCTCCTGTTTCAACGTTGAGTAGGTACGGGTCAACACGCTCCTTAACCCTTTTGTTAATGCCTACGATAAGCTCTTTTTCTTTGCCGGGTATTTCCGTTAGTGCATCAATCACGTTGGTACGGATGCCGGGAAAAGGCGTTAGCGCTTTCAGGCCGCTGCCGTCAACTTTCACAGAAAACACCTGGAAGTTCTCATCACCCCCAACATCTTGCAGATAAACAATTCTGTCTCCTTTCCAGAAATATTCATGAATGCTGCGTAGCGTATCATCGGTAACGCGAGTGCCAATAGAGTCAGTAGCTTTCTGTACAAAAATATTGGTCTTGCCTTTATGATCTGCCCTATAGCTGTAATATTTTCCGTCAGGAGAGATCCGGAAACCACCTTTTGTACCGATCTTGAAGAAGGTCTTCACATCAATCAAAGGGGCAGGCATTTCTTTTTCTTCCTGCTTGTTGGATTCACAAGAATTCAACATTAATAATAAAGCGGGTGTCGCTTTTAAAATTAAAGTTAAATGAATGGTCGCAATTATTCTTTTATTCATAAATGTTTTTCGTTGCTGAAAATGTCGCCCCTATTAGTTATAGCGCAAATGTGCTGTTAGCGGCTACTCCGCATTCTGCTGTCATGGTTTGAATCTTTCAAATGTCTTACCATTGAATTTATACGCTCCTGTCTCATGCGTTCCAAGCCATAGGTCGCCATTGTTGTCTTTGTAAATGGAGAAAATGGTTATATCCTTGAAACCATTTTTAACCGGATAATGGGTTATGTTTTTGGAGCCTGTCCTGAGCTCAGCCGAAGGATCATACCGCCATACACCTGTTCTATAAGTCGCTATCCATAGTTCATTATTATTATCTTTTGCGATGGACATATACTCATGCAAATCCCCATCCTTCTTGCCATCCAAACTGCCTATTCCTTTTTCTCTTTTATACTTAAATACAGTTTTACCCTGGTTGTTCCCGTATATATTATAACGATACCATGTATTAAACCAAAAATATCCATCTTTATCTTCAATAATTGAGCGAACGCCGTTGGAGGGACCTTCATGGAGCTCTGTAACATCAACTTCCGAGATCCAGTCAACTGATTTTCCATCGTAGCGGCATGCACCCAAAACCGCTGTACCGAACCAAACATTTCCTTTAGTGTCTTTATAAATACTGTAAACACTATAAGGACTGGCTTTCATATTTGGGTATTTTGAAGGTGGGTGACTTTCCATAAATTCATTACCAAGTTTGGTATCAGGGAAGGTTAATCGATGTAAGAATTTACCGTCATACCGATAGACCAAGCCCGAATCCCATCCGCACCTGAACCACAAATCATCCGGTTCTAACTTCCATTCATTGTTGGAATTACTTGTTATGCTTAACGTGGTGAAGCTTTGTCCATCGAATTTGCTTATTCCACCACTTGTATTGAAGTAAATATTTCCTGACTTGTCTTCTTTAATTTCATCAATTCTATTGTGACACAAGCCGCTTTTCGTTGTAAAATGAAGAATAGTTTTCCCATCATACCGATATGCTCCATCTAACCAGCTTCCGAACCAATAATTATTCTTCTTGTCCTGAAAAACAAGCATTATGTTATTACCGAGCTCTTTTACTGTGTCGCCTTTGGTCCCGATAACTATCGGGATTGGGTCTTGTTCATTTCCAGTACTGTTAGAAGCTGATGAGTTGTTTTGTCCATTGCAGGAAGAGAATATCATCAGTATACTGAAAAGTAGAATCGTGTTCAATGTCATTATTATAAAATTCATTACTTGTGATAAAGACAGTAGATTTTTGAATCGCTCTCAACACAGTCAATAGTAATGTTGTTGTCAATTCTATTCGTGTGAGAAGTAACTATAAAATATGTTCCGGAAGTTAATTCGCTATTGCTTTTATTAGATTCTAATTTGATCAAATTGTTAGTGATATTATATTTCCCTTTCTCAAGCACAGTCCCTTCAGATTCTCCCCAACCTGACCAGTGAATATATTCGAAGGTTGAGTCCCTATTTAGCTGTAGAAACCATCCATTATCAGGTAAAGCTCTTAAAAGAAATTTCAAGTTAAATGTTACCTTATTTATTTTTATAGAACCTTGAAGAATCTCTTCAATTGATTTAAATCTATCAGAGTTCTTAGTGGTATCATTACTTATTGACTGACTCCAACCAGACAAGGACTGTAAAACAAGAATGAAAATAATTAAAGGCTTCATTTTTTTGCATTCTTTAATAACTGCTAACGGTTATTATCCCAACTAATTTATGCTAATCCGGGATAGGTTTTATAAGTAGCAATAAAAACGCCCGCCGGGTAAAACCAGGACGGGCGTTGTTTTAGAGCAGAGGATCGTGTTCTACTTCTGCACGATCACTTTTCGCAGGATCTGTTCGTTTCCTGATACTATGCGTACAAGATATAGTCCTGCAGGCAGATCTGATACATCCATTTTGAACGGATTGCCCGGATTTACTGTTCCTGTTTGCGCGTCACGCACTTTATCTCCTTTCAGATCCATCAGCTCAACATGCATTTCTTTCAGCGTTGCTGAGACCGAAATGTTCAAGGACTGTGAGGCAGGATTCGGGAAAATGCTGACATCGCCGTAAGACCAGGTGTATTCGGCCATTCCGGGACAAGTAGTTACGGTCATCCATTGTGCATCCTGTCCCTGGCAACCGTTGCTGTAAGTATATACGATAAGGTGTCCGCCAACTCCCGCCGCCGCAGGATTGAAATTACCTGCAGATACTCCGGGCCCTGTGTAGGTTCCTCCGGGAGGTGTACCGCCTGTAAGGGTAAAGATCGGATCCGTTACACAACAGGTGCTTTGTCCAAGCGCAAGGTTCACATTGGGAACGGTTCCTATTGTAATGACAATCACATCAGTTCCTGTACATCCGTTAGTAGGATTGGTAACAACAACAGAATATGTTCCGGTTGTGGTAACCACAATACTTTGTGTAGTCGCACTGTTACTCCAGAGAAAATTATATCCGGTGTTTCCCGCATTAAGCGTAACCGTTCCTCCGCATTGGGTCACGTCCGGTCCAAGAGCTACCGTTATCCAGGGTGCCACAGTTATTTGTTGGGTTGCAGCAGCAGTGCAACCGTTACTGTATGTGTAAGTAATAGTATGTGTGCCCGGTCCCGCAAGTGTTGGAATGAATTGACCCGAGCTGACTCCCGTTCCGGAATAGGTTCCTCCCGGAGGACTTCCACCGGTAAGCACAAATGAAGGAGCAGTATAACAAACAAAAGTTGGAGTGAGTGTAAATGTTACTGTTGGAACAGTTGAGAATGTAAGCGCCACCGTATCCGAGTGTGTGCATGAGCTGATATCGGTTACTGTTACGAAATAAGATCCGGGATTGGTAACAACAATGGTTTGTGTTGTTGCGCCCGTGCTCCATAAATATGTACAGTTAGGATTCTGAGCGTTCAGGATCACTGAAGTGCCGCAAATTGCGGTATCAGGTCCCAGATTTACATAAGGAGCATTCATGGTGATGATCACCTGTCCGTTTCCTGCGCGCACACCTTGCAGATGTACAACGCTGGTGACTGTTCCTGCTGTATAGCTGCTTCCGCCGGCTCCTGCAGTATATGTTCCGCCACCGCCACCGCCGTACCATCCGCCTCCACCGCCTGCTCCGCCATCACCGCCATTACAACTGATCGCAGGCCCTGCTCCATCACCGCCGATACCGAAACTTCCTCCCGGTACTACTGTAAACTGGCAGCATGATCCCGACCATGTGCTTGGATTTCCACCTGTAGTTTGCGTTCCGCCATCTGCCCATGTAGCCATGCAGGAATTACCGTTATTATTTGCCGGACCTCCTATCAATCCACCACCTGCTCCGGCATCGTTTGGGCCGTTGATCTGGTGACTTCCTCCACCTCCGCCTGCAACAACAATTCTGTTGTTCAATGAAATCCCGCCAAAGCGGATATCAGAGGCTCCTCCGCCACCAGCGCCCGGATATTGAGTTTGCACCATGCCTGCAGTTCCTCCCCCATTGTATCCTCCAACAGACTGCGACATCTCCGGACCACCTTGTCCTCCAACATAGATCCTCAGCGTGTCACCGGGAGAGACAGGCAAATTTCCTGTAACGCTTCCGCCCATCCCGCCGGTTCCTCCGCCTTGCGCGCCCTGCACATCAACCGTGATGGAGGAAACGCATGAGCTCGGAACGACAAAGATCTGCGGTCCGCCTGTGTAATTGTAAATGACCTGGTTTTGCGCTGAGGAAAATAATATTCCTGCAAAGAACGCTGCGAAGAGTAGAGTACTTTTTTTCATTTGTTGAAATTTAGAATACAAATTATTTATTTTCTTAATTGCCTTTTGCGCCGTGATTGATCTTCTGCAGATCGACCGTTTTCACTTGTCCCTTGACCGGGTGTCCCTGGAACTTAGGGAAACGCAGATCCTGGTATTTTGAAACAAGCTGGTTGTTCTTGTATTCGTCGGCCCGGTTAGCCGCTACGTGATAGGTAAATTTCACGTTACTTGCGCCGTTGTTGAGTTCCTTCACTTCAAACCCGTTTCCTGTTTTGTTGAATACATAAACCCCGTTGCAATCTCCTTCAAGCTGAATGAAAACTTTCAGCGGGTGAGTTACGTCGACGAAAATGTTCTTTGCAAGATTCGGATCAAGTGAGATATAGGCCTGTCCATTTACCAATTGTCCTGTTCCATAATCTTCGAACAAGGCTTCGGGCGCCTCAGGAGCAAACAGGATGATCTTTTCATTGTTAACATCATCAACGATCGTTGATACGATACCTGTTCCGATCACTTTGTAATTCGTGAAAGCCTGGTAGGCGGCTACGTAGGTTGTGAAATCAAGAGCGGCTGACAGGCTATCTACGAACATACCACCCGCGGTTGAGCCTGCAGCATTTCCTCCCTGCGCCATACCAAATACGCCCCATGTTCTTCCGTTGAATGCTCCGCCGCCTCCGGCAGGCTGATACAACAGCAGAGGTAAATTATTTCCTCCGCTCACAATTGCAGTTCCATTCACCGCAGAATTGTAACCGTAGATGCCCATTGTGTTATTCGCAACCGATTCAAAGTAACCTCCGAATCCTGTTGCAGCATTAAATCCTATCACACCGATTCCATTAGCGGTATTATCTCCTTCAACACCTCCTCCTGCGCCGTTATTGAATCCATAAACACCAAGCCCGGTTGTAACACTTTGTCCCATCACACCGAAACCCGTTCCTGTGTTCTCACCGAAAACGCCGATGCCGGTTGTAGCTGAATAACCGTTCACGGCATAAATCCCAATAGGAGTGATGGCCCCTGCGTAACCTGTTCCGTAAACAGAGAAAACATCTCCTGCCTGAACGGCAACACGGTTATGAATTATTTCACCTGTATTCAGTACGCGCTTTCTTTCTATGTTGTTTGTTCGCGTTACAAATCCATTGTTATCATTCGTTCCGATCCAGTTTGCAGCGACTGTGGTTCCGGTATTTCCGGTTGTAAGCCAGGCTCCAAGCGGAGTAGTTAAGTTTTGCGGGAAATTTGTTGTGATATTCATTGTACCATTCGCATTGAATGCGAAGTTGGTAATGGTCCAGTTAGGACCGGTTGGCCCTGTCAATCCTGTTGCTCCTGTTAATCCTGTAGGACCAATAGGACCTGTAAGCCCGGTTGGACCCGTCAAACCTGTAGGTCCTGTTAAACCCGTTGGGCCTGTTAATCCTGTTGCACCTGTCAATCCTGTCGGACCTGCGGGACCCGTCAAACCTGTTGGGCCTGTTAATCCAGTTGGCCCTGCGGGACCAGTCAAACCAGTTGGGCCTGTTAATCCTGTCGGACCAGCGGGACCCGTCAAACCAGTTGGGCCTGTTAATCCAGTTGGTCCTGCGGGACCTGTCAAACCAGTTGGGCCTGTTAATCCAGTTGGTCCGGCGGGACCAGTCAAACCAGTTGGGCCTGTTAATCCAGTTGGCCCGGCGGGACCAGTCAAACCAGTTGGACCTGTTAATCCTGTGGGACCAGCGGGACCAGTTGCACCCGGAGCGCCGTTAGCGCCACTCGGACCGGTGAGTCCTGTTGAACCTGTCGGGCCGGTTGCACCATTTGCGCCATTCGGACCCGGAGGACCTGTTAATCCTGTTGCTCCTGCAGGACCTGTTGGTCCGGTTGCAACTCTGCACATGGAGATCCATGATGCAGTTGGGTTTCTCCAGAAGAAATAACACATAGAGTCAAGGTCATATACCAGCAATGAATTTGCAGGTGTAAGCGCAATTCTTTGCGCTGCAGTCATTCTTGGAACAAGAAGACCCTTATTGGTAGAAAGCAACTCAAGTATCGCTGAAGCATCGGGCGCATTGGTACCGATACCCACGTTGTCCTGGGCAGTTAATTTTCCGGTAAGAAAGATCGTGGAAACACAGATCGCCAACGTAAGGGCTTTAAAAGATCGCATATTGTGAAGATTTGAGGCAAAAATAACCAAAAATTCAGCAATAAAAAACCCCTGAAGCGAACAAGTTCTGCTTCAGGGGTATGGGGATGTGAAATTATGAGTTCAGACGAGCTATTTCTTCTTGTCTGATAATGCGTTTTTTACGTCAACAGCAACTGTTTTTGCTCTCTCCGGACCGAATGGGAAACGAAGTGTTCCGTGAACAGAGGTCACATTACCCATTTCATCCTTTGAATCTGCCCTGTTGGCGAAGATCTGCCATGAGAAATTTACGTTGGATGATCCGCCATCGAGTTCGATCACGTCAAATCCGTTCTCCGATTTATTGGTGACATAAACACCTTTGCAATCACCTTCAAGCTGAATGAAAACTTTCAAAGGATGGGTGGCGTCTATGAAAAGATTCTTTGCGAGGATGGGATCAATATCGATATGAGCCCTTCCGTTCACAAGCTGACCTGTTCCTACGTCTTGAAAAAGAACTTCGGGCGCTTCGGTACAGAACATGATGCGGTTCTGGTTATTGAAATCTTTTACCATAGTTGACTTAAGGCCGGCTGACAGAATTCCATAATCTGTAACTCCTGTTCTTCCACCAACCCAGGCAAAACCGTTTGCGCTTGCAATGAAATCCGTATACGCGCCCCATCTTCCGTTGACAGGAAGTACAAGGTTTCCGTTTCCGAATCCAACAAGGCCTACATCCTGTCCGTCTCCAACAACACCGGATCCGCCTACCATGGTCTGGAAAGGACCTTGAAGATTATTTCCCACTGCGAGCAATCCTGTTCCGCCAGTGAGCGCAAGGTTCAAAGGAACGTTTCCTGCATACGTGAGTGCACCGAAATCAATTCCGGTAAATGCTCCGCCGCCACCGTTTGTCATGTATGTTCCGCCTGCTCCTTCACCTACGCCGATGATACCGGTTCCGCTTGCGTTTGTATTACTTCCTCTTGCTCCAAAACCGGTTGGATTTGAAACGAAGCCATATAAACCATAAGCGCCAGCAGTGACCGTGTTCGCATTTTCTCCATAGACACCTGCGCCGGGAGCTCCGTTCGCATAACCGTTTATTGCCCAATCGCCGAGCGCACTTGTTGCTCCAACGTAATTCGAACCATATACGGAGAACACATCACCGGCTTGTATTGCGACCGCGTTGTGAACGATCTCACCTGTATTCATCACGCGCTTTCTTTCGATGTTATTTGTGCGTGTGGCAAATGTGTTGTTATCATTTGTTCCGATCCAATTCAGCGCGACATTGGTTCCGGTATTGCCGGTAGTTAACCATGCGCCAAGGGGAGTCGTTAAGTTTTGCGGAAAGTTAGTCGTGATATTCATCGTACCATTCGCATTGAATGCGAAGTTGGTGATGGTCCAGTTCGGACCTGTTGGTCCTGTTAATCCGGTTGGACCGATCAAACCAGTTGGACCGATCGGGCCCGTTAATCCGGTTGGACCTGCCGGACCCGTGAGTCCTGTAGGACCAGTTAATCCCGTTGGACCTGTCAAACCCGTTGGTCCCGTTAAACCCGTTGGTCCCGTCAAACCTGTTGGTCCCGTTAAACCGGTCGGACCGGTTAAACCGGTTGGGCCGGTCAAACCTGTTGGACCCGCGGGGCCTGTCGGACCTGGAGCGCCATTCGCGCCTGTTGGTCCTGCTAATCCTGTCGGACCAGTTGCACCGGGAGCGCCATTAGCGCCGCTCGGACCCGTTAATCCTGTCGGACCGGTTGCGCCCGGCGCGCCGTTTGCTCCTGATGGTCCTGTCAATCCTGTTGCTCCTGCAGGACCTGTTGGTCCCGTTGCAACTCTGCACATAGAGATCCATGCCGCAGTTGGATTTCTCCAGAAGAAATAACACATGGAGTCAAGGTCATATACCAGCAAGGAATTTGCAGGTGTCAACGATAAACGTTGCGCTGCAGTCATGCGAGGTACAAGAAGACCTTTGTTGGTTGATAAAAGTTCGAGTATGGCGGAGGCATCAGGCGCGTTCGTGCCGATACCAACGTTGTCCTGCGCTTTAAGACTGAATTGAAAACTTAGAAAGAGCGCAAAAAGGACGGAGGCGGGTAAGGATCTTTTCATGTTTGAAAGATGACGGGTTTGTAGCTAACAAATATAGGAAAAGATGCGATGAAATCAAGCATTCTATCGACGAATACGAACACCGGGCTGTTAGTGGTATCACACTGTGGTACAGGAGTTTACAGCCAGACTCGTACTACTGAAACGATTGAGAATAGTCGGAAAAAGCAGCCCGGATCACTTCATGAGCGCTTTTCTTATTGTAAGTCCCGCCAACTTCGCAAGTAGATCTTTCTCCCGGAAGATTTTTATAAGTAAGAAAATAATGGATCATTCTTTTGAGAAGATCAGGAGGAAAACTGTCCATATCATTCCATTGATACACGCTGTCATCTTTCAGAACAGCAATTATTTTATCATCCGCCTCTCCTTTATCTACGAGGCGAACTCCGCCTATCGGGATCGCTTGCAGGAGAATATCTCCATGCGTGATCGTTCGCTCGGTGAACACGCAAATATCAAGCGGATCACCGTCGCCTTTTTCAATTTTTCTTCCTGTATGCTGCGATGCGAGCGCGGCGATATTATTTCCGCAATATGTTTTTGGAATGAAACCGTAAAGTGATGGAACTACGTTTGAGAATTTTTGGGGCCTGTCGATCTTCAGGTAACCGCTCTCCTTATCGATCTCATATTTCACTGTATCGGTGGGAACAATTTCAATGAAAGCTGTAACGATCTCCGGCGCCTCTTTACCGGGATCAACTCCATGCCAGGGATGAGCTTTATATATGTTCTTCATTTCAGGAACCGTCTTACGAGCCAGTAAAAGAATAAAAGAATAGGAATGGATGCGATCATCCACCAGAAGGAAGTTCCCCTGTCAGGATGTTCGAGTTGCCGGGGCGGGAATTGATCCGCATTTTTCACTGAGATCTTCTGAATCCCAAAAGTTTCGGACATCATTTTCAGATCCTCGTTGAAACTTGTTCCCCTCTCGTCAGCGTAATAATCTTTTGTGCGATCGAATCCCGGGTGCGGACGACTGTGAGAGCAAATATTGGTTGAAAGTTGTCCATACGATGTATAATTGGCGCAAATTATCCATCGTTCTCCTGCATGAAAGTTCATCATGCAGGAACTTTGATTATCGTACGATATCTTGACTTCCTTTGGCGCGACTCCTTTGAAAAGTGAATCGATCCTGAAAGTAACAGTTCCGGACATTCCGGTGTCGCTGTCTGCAATAGCAGTTCCCACAAAGATGACATCATAGGTGTTGTCATATCTTTTTAATGGTTCAAGTGTAAGGCAAGTGCATGCTATAACTTTTGAAGAAGCAGAAGCGACGAAAAAAATAATTAAATAAAAAAGCAACTTGATCATTTCACGAGCGACTCATAAATGAAATGCTTTCGTTGATCAACGGCTGCATCACTTCATCTTTTTTGAGGAAGGGCACCTTTTTCCTGTAGGCGGCATGCATTTTTTCAATTGCTGATGAACTTTTTGCGGGTCGCCTGAATTCCAGTGCCCGCGCCGCATTCAACAGTTCTATTGCAAGGATCGTTTTTGTATTCTCAATTACCCGGAAACATTTCGTTGCAGCATTGGCGCCCATGCTCACGTGATCTTCCTGTCCGTTGGATGACATGATGGTATCAACCGATGCAGGAGTACAGAGTTGTTTGTTCTCACTTGCAATGGAAGCGGCGGTATACTGCGTGATCATGGTACCGCTGTTCAGCCCGGCCTCTTTAACCAGAAAAGGAGGAAGACCTCTTTGTCCCGAGATGAGAAGATACGTCCTGCGTTCCGATATGCTTCCTAGCTCCGCAACTGCAATGGCAAGCATATCGAGTGCTATGGCAAGCGGCTGCCCGTGAAAATTTCCTCCGGAGATGATCTTATCTTCTTTCGGAAAGATCGTAGGATTATCCGTCACGGAATTAATTTCTGTTGTGAATACAGCGCTGACATATTCTATCACGTCATATGATGCCCCGTGAACCTGCGGAATGCAGCGGAAAGAGTAAGGGTCCTGTATATGCGTTTTTTTCCGTTTAATAAGCGAGCTTCCTTCAAGAAGTTTGCGAATAAAAGCGGCCACCACAGATTGGCCTTTGTGCGGCCTGACATCCTGTATCAACGCTGAAAAAGGATCTATTCTGCCATCAAACGCATCCAGCGACAAGGCTCCGATCTTGTTCGCGTTGTAGAGCAGCCTCTGAGATTGAATAATGTTCCACACACCATACGCGCTCATGAATTGAGTTCCGTTAAGCAGCGCCAAAGCTTCTTTGGACCGGAATTTTACCGGTTTCAATCCGGCATTTTTCAACGCAACAGAAGCTTTTATTTTCCCCCCCTTGCCTTCCACTGTCATCCCGAGTCGTGAGCTTGGCCGAACGACGAGGGACACTTCTCCTTCGCCCATCAGCGCCAGCGACATGTGTGCAAGAGGCGCAAGATCTCCGGAGGCACCTAAGGAGCCCTGCTTATAGACAACCGGTATGATGTTTTTATTATAAAGTTGAACAAGTTGTTCAACCGTTGATAGCTGTATGCCGGAATAACCTTTTGCGAGGGCATGGATCTTCAGTAACATCATCATGCGGACAATTTCCCGGGGCACTTCCTCACCTGCTCCGCAGGCATGGGAACGGACTAAATTCTCCTGGAGTTTTTCCAGATCTTTTTCGGGGATACTTTTATTATACAATGCCCCAAAGCCCGTATTGATACCGTAGATCGGTTCTTTACTGTTTTTTAGTTTTTTATCCAGGTAATTGCGGCAATCGGTAATGAGCTTTTTCGATTCAGGGGAAAGTGAAATGCTTGCATTCGTCCTGATGATATCAGAAACCTGCTGAAGGCTTAGACTTTTCGGGCTTATAGTGAAACTTTTCATTTTTTTACCGCCAAGACGCAAAGTCGCAAAGAATTCTTGGCGTCTTAGCGCCTTCGCGGTTTATTTTTTTAATTTATCTATAACCTGATTAATTTTCATTTTTTCCTGCGTGCCTGAACTCATATCCTTTATGGTAAGCTCCCCGCTGCTCATTTCATCTCCGCCGATCACGATCACATAAGGAATTCCTTTTGAGTTGGCGTAATCGAATTGCTTGGCGATCTTTTTGGTGAGGTCGGGATAAAGTTCAGTGTTAATATCGTTCTTTCTCAGTTCCGAAGCGAGCTTCAGGCAATATTCCCTCTCTTTTTCTCCGAAATGAGTGAGCAGAACTTTAGTTAGTGAGGATTTCAGTCCCAGTTTCTCAAAAAGATTCAGCTCATTCATAACATCATAAATGCGATCGATCCCAAAAGAAACCCCCACGCCGGAAGTATTTGGCAAGCCGAAAACGCCCGTGAGATCATCGTATCGACCGCCCCCGCAAATGCTGGAAGTGAATGTGCCTTCAGTGGCTTTTACTTCGATAATTGTGCCGGTGTAGTAGTTCAAACCTCTGGCAAGCGTAATATCGAGTTCACAATTCTGTGTTGTGTTTAACAGGAATTTAATTTCGTCAAGTCCTTGCTTGCCATCAGTTGTGTTGCCGATCAAATTCTCAAGAATATCTAATTTTTTAGTATTTGTTCCTTTGAATTCAAGCAGTGGTTGAATTTTTTTTAGAGTCGTTTCGCCGATCCCTTTGGTGATAAGTTCTTTGTTTACCCCGTCAATGCCAATTTTATCGATCTTATCAATAGCAGTCGTAATATCAACGATCTTATCTTTTTCGCCGATCGCATCCGCAATGCCGGACAAAATCTTCCTGTTATTAACTTTGATCACCACTTTAATACCAAGCAACGCGTACGCTTCACCGACTATCTGAACAAGTTCGACCTCATTCATCAACGAATCACTCCCTATCACATCCGCATCACACTGAAAGAATTCACGGTATCTGCCTTTCTGCGGACGATCCGCTCTCCAAACCGGCTGGATCTGGAAACGTTTGAAAGGGAAAGTAATATCGTTCCTGTGCATTACTGTATACCTGGCAAATGGAACGGTCAAATCGTAACGTAACCCTTTTTCAGTTAGATCGGAGAGACTGACTTCTGTCTTCTGACCCCTGATCCCTTCAACTATTGGCCCGGAATTGAGGATCCTATACAACAACCTGTCTCCTTCTTCCCCGTATTTCCCCTCCAGCGTTGTAAGATTCTCCATTGCCGGGGTCTCGATCTGTTCATAACCGTATTTAACGAAAACCTTTTTGATCGTATCCAAAATGAAATTCCGCTTCACCATTTCTTTTGGTGAAAAATCCCGGGTTCCTGAAGGGATGGTAGGTTTCATAACATTGCGTTCCCAATCTTTTCTTCGTGCCTTGGCGCCTTAGCGGTTATTTGTTTCTTTTTTTTACCGCTAAGTCGCAAAGACGCCAAGGACATTCAGTATTTATTTACAAATCTCTTGATTCCATTTTTGATTAGCGGCACGTTGAAATTAATTAAAAAGCCAAGTCTTTTATCAGCAAGCTTAAGATAGGAGATGATCTGCGCATCAAAAACAGGATTCATTACTTCGGCAGACTTCAATTCAAGGATAATTTCATTTTCAACAAGAATGTCTACTTTTAATTCTCTTGTGAGTTCATAACCCCGATAGACCAGAGGTATCATAACCTGGTTTCTTGCTTTGATCCCGCGTAATTCAAACTCCTTCATAAGGCATTGCTCATAAATGGACTCGAGCAATCCTGGGCCCATTGTTTTATGTACATAAAACACCGAGTCAACAATTCTCTTCGCGAGATCATCAAGCGATGTACGGGTCAAATAAGTTGCTTCTGGTTCTTCTGCTATCATTTTTCTTCGCGCCTTAGCGTCTTGGCGGTTAATTTGTTTTTTTAACAAGGAGTTTCTTGTTTTCAAACTACGAGTTTCTTGTACCGCACTCGTTTCGGTACCACATCTCCAAGTCGTTTTTTCTTATTCAATTCGTATTCGGAATAACTGCCTTCGTACCAATATACTTTTGAATCGCCTTCAAACGCCAGGATATGAGTACAGACACGATCAAGGAACCATCGGTCGTGCGAGATGATCACCGCGCAGCCGGCAAAATTTTCCAGGCCGTCTTCCAGAGCGCGAAGCGTATTCACATCAAGATCGTTCGTAGGCTCATCCAGGAGAAGGACGTTTGCCTCCGTCTTTAGCGTCAGTGCAAGGTGAAGTCTGTTCCGCTCACCACCTGAGAGCACTCCGCATTTTTTTCCCTGGTCGGGTCCGCTGAAGTTGAAGCGTGAAATATAAGTGCGGGAAGGGATCTGGCGTCCCCCGACCACCATGTGCTCAAGTCCGTTGCTGATCACATCGTACACCGTTTTCTCCGGATCAATTTCAGTGTGGGCTTGATCTACGTAGCCGATCTTCACCGTCTTTCCAATTTTGAAATCACCTTTATCCGCCTTTTCCTGTTCCATTATCATGCGGAAGATGGTTGTCTTACCGGCTCCGTTAGGACCGATGATGCCGACGATACCTGCAGGTGGCAGATTAAAGTTGAGATCTTCGTAAAGTAATTTATCTCCAAACGCTTTTGAAACTTTTTTTGCTTCAATTACATCTGTTCCCAGTCGTGGTCCGTTCGGAATGAATATCTCCAGTTTTTCTTCCTTGGATTTTACATCTTCGCCCAGCATCTTCTCATAATTCTGCAGACGGGCCTTTTGTTTTGCCTGTCGACCCTTGGCGCCTTGCCGGACCCAATCCAACTCTCTTGCAAGCGTTTTTTGTCTTTTACTCTCATGCTTCTCTTCCTGGATCAGTCGCTGTGATTTTTGTTCAAGCCATAGCGTGTAATTTCCTTTCCATGGAATTCCTTCGCCACGATCAAGTTCAAGGATCCATCCTGCAACGTTATCAAGGAAATAGCGGTCGTGTGTGATGGCGATGACGGTACCTTTATAATTCTTCAGATGTTGCTCAAGCCATTCAACGGACTCGGCATCGAGGTGGTTGGTTGGCTCATCCAACAGAAGAATATCCGGTTCCTGTATCAATAAACGACAAAGCGCAAGTCTTCTTCTCTCACCACCCGAAAGATGTTTTACGGGCGCATCGCTTTCCGGACAACGCAATGCATCCATGGCCATCTCAAGACGGTTATCAAGGTTCCAGAGATCGTGTTGTTCAATTTGTTCTGTCAGTCGGGATTGCCTGTTGATGAGCTTTTCCATTTCCGCATCGCTCATTGGCTCCGCGAATTTATTATTCACTTCCTCATATTCCTTGAGGATAGCCACGTGTTCCTGCGCGCCTTCGCGTACGATCTCGATCGCAGTTTTTTTCTCATCCAGCACAGGTTCCTGGGGAAGATACCCGATCTTATAGCCTGGAGAAAAATGCACTTCACCCTGAAAATCTTTCAGTTCTCCGGCGATGATACGCATCAGGGTTGATTTACCCGATCCGTTCAGACCGAGGATCCCGATCTTTGCGCCATAGTAAAATGAAAGATAGATGTCTTTCAATATTGTTTTCCCGGTGTTGAGCGTCTTGCTCACGTTGACCATGGAAAAGATTACTTGCCTTCCTTCTGACATTACTAAATACGAATTTAAACGAAATTACTAATTACGAATGGGTACGAAATAAGGACGAAGATACAAAGAAATGAAGGTGCTCAGGCGGGGAAGAGGAGAGGGTGTTTATCATTGTATTTACGAAGGTAAATAAAGATGGATTGTCGCTTTTTTTTCTTAGACAATGCTGTGAAGGCTTGCATGAGTTCGGGATCCCGTTGCAGAATGAATTCCATTGAGGAAACATTGAAGCCCATCACTTTTCCTGTTTGAACATCAAGTATGAATTGTTCCTGTGAGTAACCGGGTTGCGTATTGCTGCCCAGGTTATATGGATCATGCTGGAGCGCCACCGGGCTTTCCACCAGCGCAGAGAAATGGCAAATACTTCCGATGACCATGATGCGGGTTTCGCCGGTTCCATGAAAGATGAAAACGATGCCATTCCTGGCGTATCCCCAAACCTTTCCTGTCTTTATTTGAATAACGGAATCTTTATTGTCTTTATATTTCAGAGTGCCTTTCTGTAGGATCTTGCTGATGAACTGATCGTCGTTTTTGTCGAGGTCGGATATGATCCTTTCTTTTGTAACAGGTGATTGCGTCCGGAAATTGTCAAATGTGATGTACAAACCTTCCTTGAAGACATATTCTTTTGAATAGGGTACGGAATCATTCTGTGACAGTGCCGGGACACAAAAGAATAATAAGCCTGACAAATAAATTGTTTTCATTTCCCTGCTTTTCGCTGCCGTATGGCTTCGAAGACGATGACAGCCGCGGCAGTTGACACATTGAGTGAATCGTTCTTTCCCAGCATGGGAATTCTTATCTGCTCCCCGTGTTTCAGCCATTGATCTGAGAGGCCGGTGGCTTCCGTTCCCAGTATTATAGCGCAGGGAACAGAGAGATCGGATTCCGTATGAAGTTTTTTTGCAGATAAGGCCGCAGCATACGTCCCGATCTTTTTTTCCTTCAGCCATTTCATGCAAACTTCCGTGGTGCAGACGGCAGTCTGAACATTAAAAAGGCAACCCACACTTGATCGAATGACATTCGGGTTATACATATCCGTTTTGGGATCACAAATGATCACTGCATCTGCTTTACAAGCATCGGCGGTACGGAGAACAGCACCAAGGTTACCCGGCTTTTCCACAGCTTCAAGAACGATGATCAGCGGGCATTCCGAAAGCCGGATGGATTCAATCTCAGCTTTCTTAATATTAAAAACTGCAAGCAGGCCGTCCGTTCCTTCCCTGTAAGCGATCTTCTCAAAAACATCTTTGCTGATGGTAAAATAATTTTGTGGATCGATCGCGGGAGCAATGGCGCCTAATTCCGGGTAATGAAAAAATTCTACAGGTTGAAAACCGGCATTCATTGCGAAACCGATCTCTTTCTTGCCTTCCACTATGAACTGACCCTTATCCTTGCGTTCGCCCGCATTTTTCATCAGGCGAAAGAGTTCTTTTACGCGGGGATTAGAAAGGGAAGAGATATGCATGTTCAGTCCACCTCGTATTCAAGCCGGATCGTGATGGCAGCGGTCTTTTTCTTAGCGTAGGTATTATAAGAACCTCCCCATGAATAATCTTCAGAAGAGTTCTGCGCGGTGATCTGGAATACACCCATCGAGGCATTCGTAAGGCTGCCAACATCTCCTCCGGCGTTCTCAGCGATCTTTTGCGCCCTTGCGTATGCGTCCCTGGTTGCCTCAGCGATCATTTCAACTTTCAGTTCAGCAAGTTTGGTGTAATAATATTGCGGTTTGTTGGAATAGAACTCAACTCCTGAGTTGATCAGCTCCGTAACCTTTCTTGATATCTCCTCGATCTTATCCACTTCACCGGATTCGATCTGTACGGATTGAGTCAGCGTATACCCGGTGAAGTCAGATCCCGTTCTGTTCCCATCCTTGTCATACTGATCTTCATAGTCTTTATTGATGTTAACAGATGAAAAAACAATATTTTCGGCTTTAATGCCTTTGGAAATAAGATATTCCCTGATCGTCTCCCGATCCTTATCCAATGTTGCATAGGCGTCCTTTAAATTCAGGTTCTTTCTCATGAAGGAGCCGCTCCAGACAATAAGATCTGAAATAAAATCTTTTTTCCCCAAGCCTGTCACGGTAATGGTACCTTGTTTTTGGGTCCTGCTTTTATAAGCATTGCCGAGGATGATCGCGGTCAGTATGATCGCTATTCCAAGAATTATGGTATTTGAGTTCTGCTTCATATCACAAAGGTAATTTAATTGCGCATTTGATTACTTTTATGATCGTATAATAACTGTATGGCTGCGCTTGGTAATTATCTCTCCCTTATAAAATTCTCACATACCATCTTTGCGATGCCATTTGCGATCATTGGCTTTTTCACGGCGGTTGAGATCGGGGGAAATGAACCAGACTGGATGCTTTTCCTGCTGGTTATCACCTGTATGATCTCTGCAAGGAGCGCAGCAATGGCATTTAACCGTTACATCGACAGAAAAATTGATTCTGAGAATAAAAGAACCATGATAAGAGAGATCCCGAGTAAAGTGATCAGCCCCTCCGGCGCCTTGTTTTTTGTTGTAATAAGCTGCGTCATCTTCGTGGTTTCCTGCTGGTTCATTAACCGGATCTGTTTTTTTCTCTCTCCTGTCGCGCTTGCGGTAGTGCTGGGATATAGTTACACAAAGCGTTTTACTTCACTTTGTCACCTCATACTTGGCATCGGCTTGTCGCTTGCCCCAATTGGTGCCTGGCTTGCGGTGACAGGCGAATTTGCTTTTCTGCCATTGTTGTTCTCTTTTGCTGTACTTTCCTGGGTGGGAGGATTCGACATCATCTATGCGCTGCAGGATGATGAATTTGACAAGAAGCAGGGATTGCATTCCATCCCGGCAGCAATTGGAAGAAAGAAAGCCTTGTGGGTTTCTAACATTTTGCACACGGTCTCGGCCGGGATGATCGTTTATGCCGGCATTGAAGCTGAATTTGATCTTTGGTACTGGATCGGCGCTACATTCTTTTGCGGAATGCTTATCTACCAGCACCGGCTTGTGAAGCCCAACGATCTTAGTAAAGTAAATATGGCTTTCTTCACTTCGAACGGTGTCGCAAGTATCGTACTATGTGTTTTTGTACTTCTGGAACTGTATGCGTAACGTAATCCGAAAAGTATTTTGGAACAGATGGATGAAATGCGCGGCAGCTATGCTGATACTTTCCTGTGTTTTTATTTTTTGGAGCCGGCAGGAGATCGTTTCATTTGCGGAAGGGAAAACCTGGGAAGATGTTGGAAAAATTCCTTTCAACAGGGTTGGATTGTTGCTTGGCTCTAATAAATATGGAAACTATGGGGGAGAGAATTTATTCTTTACCTACAGGATCAATGCCGCTGTTGAACTCTTCAATGGGGGAAAGATCAAACATATCATCGTGAGCGGGGATAATCACAGGGAGGGTTATGACGAGGCGACCGATATGCATGATGCGCTTGTAGCCCTTGGCGTACCTGATTCATGCATCACATTGGATTACGCGGGATTCCGGACCTTCGATTCGGTTGTGAGGGCAAAGAAGGTATTCGGACAGGACAGTATCACGGTTATCTCCCAGAAATTCCATAATGAAAGAGCAGTCTACATCGCAGATCATTTCGGAATACATGCGATCGGGTTCAATGCGATGGAAGTCCCGTCGAAATATGACCGAAGAACTAAGCTGAGAGAATATCTCGCAAAGGCTAAAGCAATACTGGATCTTTATGTATTGGGAAGTGAGCCCAAATTCCTTGGAGAAAAGATCAGGATCAAGACCTGATCATTGTTTTTTTGCTTTTTTCTTCCTGAATCGCATGTTCAGCATTTCCACAAGGAATGCGAAAGCCATGGAACTGTACACATATGGTTTCGGTACATGCACATCCAGGGCTTCCAGTACAAGCAGGAATCCGATCATTAGAAGGAATGCCAGCGCAAGCATTTTTATGGTAGGATGCTCATTGATGAAATTGCTGACCTTTTCTGAGAACACCATCATGATCACCATAGAAACGATCACGGCGCCTATCATCGTATAGACGTTGTCTACAATTCCCACAGCAGTCAGGATCGAGTCGAAGGAGAAGACAATATCAATAAGAACAATTGAGATCACCACAGAAAAGAGTGAGCCTTTATACGATTTCTTTTCTTCTGCCGTATCATCAGCCGTTTCGATCTTTTCATGGATCTCACTCACTGTCTTAGCCAGAAGGAAAATTCCGCCTCCCATCAGGATCAGGTCGCGCCCCGAGAATCCCATATCGAAAATGGTGAAGAGGTCATCCTTAAGCCCGATGATCCATGTGATTCCGAACAGCAATGCAATGCGCATGACCAGCGCAAGCACAAGACCAATTAACCGGGCTTTTCTCTGATCCTTCAGGTCCGGAAGCCGGCTTGCTATGATAGAAATAAAGATGATGTTATCTATTCCCAATACGATCTCCAGCAGGGAAAGTGTAAGCAGACTGATGAGTCCGTCGACCGTAAAAATGGCTGAAATTTCCTGAGGCATATGGATAGGACTACGAATTTACAGGTAATAATTCAACAAAAAATAAAAATTATTTATTTGAATATCAGTATGATATAAGTTATTTTAGTACTATGTGATACAAGGTATATGTTTTTGTATATATCTTTGCATAGTCGAGTTAAGGGTTAAACATTATAGAACATAGAGTATTAAGCACACAATTAAAATGAAAGAGATCATCATCACAACAGCGCTCTACCTGGCAAGCATTATAACATCTTTTGCGGGATAACAGATAGCAGTACTGAACAGATCATAAAAAGAAGAAAATGAATATTGAGAACACAAAAGCGCAGATGAGGAAAGGGGTGTTGGAGTTTTGCATCCTCTCTATCCTCTCAGACGGCGATGCGTACCCGACAGAGATCATTGAACGGATGAAGGTGGCGAAGCTCGTAGTGGTGGAAGGCACGTTGTATCCGCTGCTTACAAGGCTTAAGAACCTGGGCCTGCTCAGTTACCGCTGGGAAGAGTCCACCTCCGGTCCTCCGCGTAAATATTATCGCCTCACGGAGCTGGGCATTCAATTCCTGAAAGAACTGGAACAAACCTGGGATGAGCTGGTCACAAGTGTGAACCAGGCAACGGAAAAAAAGAAAACCAATGGAGCGATGTCAGCAGGCGCCGCTTCGGAACCTGATAACTAAGTATAAAATAAGCAGCAATGAACAAAACAGTTACCATCAACATCAGCGGGGTCATCTTTCACATTGAAGAAGATGCGTTCGATAAACTGAGCAAATACCTTGGCACGATCAAGAGCTACTTCAAAGACTCTGATGGCCGTGATGAGATCATGGGAGATATTGAAGCCCGGATAGCTGAATTGCTCAAGGAAAAGGTCAGCGACCACAAACAGGTGGTGCTTATGACCGATGTGGATCATGTGATCTCTGTAATGGGGAAACCGGAAGACTACGCTTCTGAGACAGAAACAGCGCAGGAAAAGAAGGAAACGAAGGAGGAGGAGAACGCGGAGCCCGGATCTAAAAAGCGACGCCGTGTTTTCCGTGATCCCGATGATAAGGTGTTGGGTGGAGTCTGTTCGGGAATATCGAATTATTTTGATATCGATCCGCTTTGGTTACGACTCAGTCTTATCATTTTTACTCTGCTTGGCGGTGCAGGTATAATTATATACATCATACTCTGGATCGTTATTCCGAAGGCTAAGACTACAGCTGAAAAACTTGAAATGAAAGGCGAGAAGGTGAATGTGAATAGTATCAAGAAGTCGGTAGAGGAGGAGATGGAACATTTCAAAAAGAAAGGAAAGGACTTTGAACAGGAAGCCAAAAATGTTGCTTCTCCGGAGAACAGGCAAAAAATACGAAGCGGAACGGACAAGTTCCTGGATTTCCTGGCAAGCGTAGGAACATCCTTTATCAAAGTGTTCGCTAAAATATTTGCAGTGGTGATCATCATCGTTGGCGTAAGTTTATCCATTGCGCTGCTTACATCTGTCTTTGGCGTTTCAAATTTCGGCTGGTCGAATGCGAACGAATGGATGTCGGTCTTCTTCGAGGACAACAGCCAGTTCGATCTTGCGATCATTGCGTTGCTTCTCATCGTTGGCATACCATTCATGATGCTGGTTTACGGAGGGTTCAGGATGTTGCTGGGAATACAAGTGAAGAACAGGATGATCCAGGTGATCTCCTCCTCACTCTGGTTCATTGGCCTTATTCTTGGATTATACATAACTGTTGATGTAGTTACTGAATTTACTGAGGAGGGCAGCACGCGTGAGGTGATCACCCTTTCAACGAAGAGTGATACACTTTACCTCCGCGGAACGGAAGTTCCTGAAGAGGTGTTTGAAGACACCAGGTTGCGCCGGCATATTCACAGGAGCTCCAATAATTCAAACTGGCAGTTTGTAAATATGGATGAGAAGACCCTTCGTTTCGGATATCCGGATATTTCACTTGAGCGTTCACAAAATGACAGCTTCCATGTTGAGATCATACGATATTCCTACGGAACGGATAAGAAAACTGCTTTGAATCTGGCGCGTTCTATCCGATATCCTCAACCGGTCATAACGGATTCTATCGTTGAATTTACAGGCGTTGCTGAATTTGATGTAACGCAGAAATGGAGAGGACAGGATGTAAAGATCATTATCCGCGTTCCGAAGGGCAGATCCGTATTCCTGTCTAAATCTCTAAAACCTTATCTCTATGATGTGGATAACGTTCACGATGTTTACGATGGCGATATGCTGAACCGCGCCTGGATCATGACGGATGAGGGACTGAATTGCGGGACCTGTGAGGGCCTTGATCTTAATTCAAAGGAAGTACACATTGATCAGGATGAGATCCATATCAGGGACGAAGACAAAGAGATCCATATTGAAAAGAAAGACAGTCCTTCCGCTCCTTCCGGAAACAAGCCATCTGTTGAGATGAATGATCTGAATGACCAGGAATTTTCACTGGGGCTTCCATTGCTGAGAAGTTTAATTAAGGGTTAAACTCAATTATTAATTCTCAGCGCCCCCGGAGTGAGTGTAGGTTTACTTCGGGGGATAATACTCCAGCTTCCCACCCCACAAATACATTTGATTCAGCACCCATGTTTGTCGGCCGCGCAGGTAGGAGGTGGGTTTCTTTGCTTTAAGAAGAAAAGGGTTAGGAAGAACAACCGCAAGAAGCGCAGCCTGTTCTTTTGAGATGGCGGAGGCGCTTTTCTTAAAGAATTCCTGTGATGCAGCTTCCGCGCCATAGACTCCATCACCAAACTCAATGATGTTAAGATACACTTCCATGATGCGTTCCTTGCTCCAGAAAAGCTCTATGAGAAATGTAAAATAGACTTCGAACCCTTTACGCACCCAACTGCGTCCGGGCCATAAGAAAAGATTCTTCGCAACCTGCTGACTGATCGTGCTTGCGCCACGTTTGTTCTCATGTTGCTTGTTATGATCGATCGCTTTTTCGATCGCTTCAAAATCAAAACCGGCATGTTTGATAAAATTCTGATCTTCCGTACAAACCACTGCCAACTGGAGATGAGCGGAGATCTTATCAAGTGAAACCCAGACTTTATTCAGTTTTATTTCCGTACCCTTATTCTTCTGTTCCACTGCGCGGATGAGCATAAGCGGAGTCGCGGGCACAGGCACCCATTTGAATACGATCACCATCCCTACCGTTATCGCTGTGAACCAGAGGAATGACTTCAGGAGGAATCGAAATGACTTCTTCAACAGTTTTTTCATCCTATCTGAAAAAAAGAGGTAATTTTAGTAAGGCTCAAAGATACGAAAACGCATTTTTTATGTTTATCAGCATTTTTAAGAGATTGACCCTGGCCGGGGTGAGAAAGTATCCCAACGCGGAAATGAAAAGACGCGTTGCCCTGATCAACCAGTTCTCACTCATCTCAGCCATTTTTTCGCTTGTTGCAATTGCCGAGACCTGGTTCCTGGAACATTACTTCATGATCCCGGTTGTCACCATCATGCTTTTTGTTTACAGCTGCTCCTTAGGCCTCAGCTCTATCGGTTGGGCGGTTTTCGGTGTTTTCCTGCAAACGGTTTTTGAGTGTGTGATGTTGCTGTTTGTAAACCTTACCTATGATGTAGGAGGGCTTGGATTCCTTTTCTATTTTCCGATGGTCATGGCTCAGGTCTTTCTTCTGAATGCGGAGAACGTCAGGAAAGTGATGTATCTCAATTTCGCTTTTATCGGCGCATCCGCCATCACTTCTGTGCTTCTTTTGAACAACGGGATCCACATTGACATTAAGTTAACAGGGGAAATGATCCGTGAGATGGCCTCATTCAATACACTTGGAAGCGCAATTCTGACTGCTATCTTATTGCTGCTTTATGTAGATTACAACCGGCGATCGGAGAAGCGACTTGAAAAAATAATCAGGGACAGAGAGTTGCTTCTGGCTGAAGTGCATCATCGTGTAAAAAATAACCTGGCCATCATTTCCGGGTTGTTAAATCTCCAAAAGAATATTGTAACGGATGAGCATACCCGGCAGGTTTTGGAAGACAGTCGTTCACGCGTTTCATCCATGGCGCTGATCCATGATCGCCTGTACCGTAACCGTAATTTCAGTTCCATTGATTTTGATAATTATGTGTTTCAATTGTTGGATGATATTGACAAGACCTATGGTGGCAAGTTCGATGTAGCAAGGGATCTGCAGCTGAAGAATATTTCATTGGATATTAAAACGTCGATCCCCTGCGGGCTTATCCTGAATGAACTAATGACAAATTCCTACAAGCATGCTTTCAGGGACAGGAATGGTAAGATCAAGTTAGCGATCCAAATGCAGGACAGGCATGTGAGTTTTCATTATGCCGATGATGGCCCCGGTGTGAATGACGTTGCCCGCATCAGTCATTCCGAATCTCTTGGTGTCACAATCATCACCTCGCTGGCTGAACAACTGGATGCGAAGTATGAATTCTTCAATCTTAATGGGTTGAATTTTAAAATGGAATTCGACTTGCCGAAATAGCTTCAACCGTTAACACTTCTTAACACCATTCATCCTGTATACCGTCCTCCCTGTCCTCTAAATATGGGATCTGGTCAAATAAACCGAAAAAACCTTCCTAACTCCTTCGTTTACCGTAATTTTGCTGCATTATGAAAAGCAGCCTTTTATCGATCCTCTGCCTGATTTGTTTGAACACTTTTGCGCAGTGGCCAAGTGGAGGAGGAAACTGGGGAAGTTCCTCAAAAATGAATGTGGGGAGGTTCTACGGAAAAGTTGTGGACAGCCTCAGCGGAAAACCGGTTGAATATGCTGTGGTGAAGATCACAGGAAGCAAATGGGATACGATCACAAAATCCTTAAAGCCCGCTGTTTTGGGCGGGATGATGTCGGAGGGAAACGGTGACTTCAGTATCGATCAGCTTCCGGTCATGGGAAAGATGAAACTCATCATTTCTTCTATAGGCTATATCACCTATGAAAAAGAGATCTCATTCAACCTGGATATGCAAAAGTTAATGAGCTCCGGTAAGGACGGAAACTGGGCGCAGGCTTTGAATAATGTCGACAAGGACCTTGGTAACATAAAACTGCGACAGGATAATAAACTGCTAACAGAAGTTATTATCGACGGCTCGGATCCGGATGTGGTGATCAAGCTCGACAGGAAGATTTACAACGTAGAAAAGAATATTACTGCAACGGGCGGTACAGCGGAGGACGTCATGAAGCAGGTGCCTTCGGTGAGTGTGGATATTGACGGGAATGTGACACTCAGAAACGCTGCTCCGCAAATACTCATTGACGGTAAACCTACCACGCTCACACTCGATCAGATCCCGGCGGATGCGATACAAAGCGTAGAAGTGATAACAAATCCTTCCGCGAAGTATGATGCTTCCGGCGGTGGCGGGGGGATACTTAATATTGTCCTGAAGAAGAACAGGAAGCCCGGCTACAACGGAAGCCTTCGGGCAGGAATTGATTCAAGGCTTGCCTGGAATGGCGGAGCCGATCTTAACGCGCGCGAGGGCAAAGTGAACTTTTTTATCAGTGCCATGTTCAACCAGCGGAATTCTGTCACGAACGGAAGGACGGAGCGACATAATCTTATTGAGACCCCTTTGACAAATATGTACCAGGATGAACTTTCAACCACAGGCGGATTTTTTGCTTTCGGCCGGCTTGGGTTCGATTGGTTCATGAATAACAGGAACACGCTTACCTTTTCCGGAAATTATGTCCGGGGGCAATTCACTCCTGAGAATGACCTTGACAGCAGAACGGATACCTTGTATTGGCCGGTTGTTTCTTCCTCCTATAATCGCTTGTCGATGACCGAGAGGGGATTCACCAATCTTGGAGGATCAGTTCAATTCAAGCATCTGTTTACGAAAGCAGGAAAAGAACTTACTGCCGATGTCAATTACAATCAGAGTACTTCCTATGGTTTAGGCGCATTTGAGACTAAGTACTTTGATCAGAATGCAAATGAGATAGCTTTCCTGGAGCAAACGCAGGATGGCGAAGGCGCTAATCAATTCTATTCAGCCCAGACAGATTATGTGAATCCGATCAACGAGAAGACCAAACTCGAAATGGGAATCAAAGGCAGTTATCGTACCATGCTCACCAAGACCATGAACTATGATAAGAACCCGGCAACCGGAGAACTTACATTAATCAAAAGTCAGAGCGCCAATTATGAATTCATGGACCAGATCTATGCCGGGTACGTGACGTTCGGGAAGCAATATAAGAAAGTAAGTTTTCAGCTCGGATTGCGCGGGGAGAGTTCTGTCTACTACGGTGAACTGATCGATTCGAATCAAACGTTTCAGAACCTGTACCCGATCGAAATTTTCCCAAGCACATTTTTCACCTGGCAGATGAACAGCAAGCAGGATCTGCAGTTTAGCTATTCAAGAAGGATCAACAGGCCCGGATTCATGCAGCTCATCCCCTTCACGGATTATTCCGACTCGCTGAATCTCAAGAGAGGTAATCCTTCCCTTAAACCTGAATTCACGCATGCATTCGAGATAAGCTACCTGAATACGTTCAGTCGCGGGAATTCACTTCTGGGTTCCGTTTACCTGAAAACCACCAACGACCTGATGACAACATACCAGTTGGTTGAGTTTGACACCGTGCTGAACAAGATGGCGGTGGTCAGCACATACGAGAACGCAAACTCAAGCGTTGTTTACGGAGCTGAACTTACATTGAGAAAAACACTGAAGTCCTGGATGGATTACAGCATCAACCTGAACGGTTACAGCTCATTCATTGATGCCGGGAATATTGACAGCGCCCTGCAAAACGAACAGATGTCATGGTTCGTAAAAGTGAACACAACGTATAAACTTTCTAAATCTTTCACGCTCCAGGTTTCCGGAGACTATCGCTCTAAAAGCGCCATTTCTTCGGGGGGCGGCGGACGTTCCGATAGGGGTGGAATGTCGTGGGGGGGCGGTTCAGGCATGGGCGCCTGGTTCGGAGGAAGCACCGCGAACGTACAGGGTTATGTGAAAGCAAAATGGGGAGTAGAGGCTTCATTGAGATTTGAGTTCATGAAGGAGAAGAAAGCCTCGTTGACGATCTCCATTCGTGACATATTCGCTTCAGACAATAACGTTACTTATTCTGAATCGCCTTTCTTCACACAGACCACAGAACGCTTAAGGGACGCAAGACTTGTGAAACTGAACTTCAGTTACCGTTTCGGAAAATTCGATGCTTCGATCTTCAAGAGGAAGAATATGAAGATGAATACGGATGGGATGGACCTGGGCATGTAAGTCGACGATCCTTCGATCCCGAAGCCTCGGGACGCTCAGGATGACATTTTCAGTTAAGTTTATTTTCGAGAGAGGTGTCGTAGAGATCCTTTGCTTCTGAGACGGAAAAGAAAAGTTCTTCGTCGATGCGCATTTCCTTTCCTTTTACAAAACCGATCTTACTGAAAGGCACGCTTGAATCTTTGAGCTTTCTTACAAGCAAGGTCTCGTCATCTTTTCTTACTGAAACTACAACACGGCTCTGGGCTTCGCCGAAGAGAAAGGCATCCTTCCTCACTTTGCTGTCAGAATAGATCTCGAATCCCAATTCCCTGTTGAAGGCAGATTCAGCCAGGGCGATGAAAAGTCCTCCATCCGAAACATCGTGCGCGCTTTGAATTAATTTATCTATTATGATCAGGTTGATGGCTTTTTGCACTGCAAATTCTTCTTCAAGCTCAAACGCGGGGCAGGGTGTGTTCTTTATTCCTGCGAAAGAAGTGAGGTATTCAGAGGAAGCAATATCATTCTTTGAATCCCCGACAAGGTAGATGATGTCGCCTTCATTTTTGAAATCAAGGCTCATGCGGTTCTCTTTGTCCTTTAGAATTCCCAACATCCCGATTGTTGGAGTAGGGAAGACAGGGCCTTCGTATGAACTTTGGTTGTAAAAGCTTACGTTTCCTCCGGTAACGGGAGTATTGAATTTAAGGCAAGCTGCTGTCATCCCTTTTATCGCTCCAACAAACTGCCAGTACACTTCCGGGTTATACGGGTTGCCGAAATTCAGGCAGTTGGTCACGGCGCTTGGCTCAGCTCCTGAACAGACAATATTCCTTGCACATTCACTGACAGCGATGGCGGTTCCTTTTTCCGGATCCGCGTTCACGTATCTGGCGTTGCAGTCCACTTTTATTGCAAGTGCCGCAGGAAGATCCTTTAGGTTAACAATGGCAGCATCAGATGGGGAATTCGTACTCATATTCACTGTCCCGACCATTGAATCATATTGGTTGTACACCCAACGCTTGGAACAGATATTGGGATGGCTGATAAGGTGTCGTGCAATTGCTTTGAGATCTTTTGGAAGGGGGGCTGCATCAATTTTGAATTTTTTTGACTCAGCGAAAGATGCAGGTTCCTTGTATTCGCGGGTATATACAGGGGCGCCTCCTCCCAATACAAGTGATTCAGCGGGAACATCAGCAACAAGTTCATCGAACATATAATATTTAAGCCTTTCGCCTTTTGTTACTTCACCGATCTGAACACAATTCAGGTCCCACTTTTCAAATACTTTCAGTACTTCCTTTTCTCTACCCTTTTTTACAACGATCAGCATTCTTTCCTGTGATTCCGATAGCAATATCTCCCAGTCTTTCATACCGGCTTGTCGCGTTGGCACTTTATCCAGGCGGATGATCATCCCGTGTTTTCCTTTCGCGCTCATTTCTGACGTTGAACAGATGATCCCGGCTGCGCCCATATCCTGCATGCCGATGACCGCACCGGTTTTGATCACGTCCAGCGTGGCTTCAAGCAAAAGTTTTTCCTGGAAAGGATCTCCAACCTGAACTGCAGGAAGATCCTTTGATGATTCTTCCGTAAGATCTTTGGATGCAAACGCAGCGCCGTGAATACCATCCTTGCCCGTTGAAGAACCGACGATAAAAACCGGGTTTCCTGCACCGTAAGAAGTAGCAGAAACAGTTTCACCCACTTTTACGATCCCGGCGCTGAATGCATTTACCAAGGGGTTCACATTATAACATTCATCGAAAAAAACTTCGCCTCCAACCGTTGGGATGCCGAAAGCATTTCCATAATCTCCTATACCTTTAACAACTCCTTTCACCAGCCATTTTGTCTTCTCAAGTGAAAGATCACCGAATCTCAGGGAATTAAGCTGGGCCACCGGTCTGGCGCCCATCGTGAAAACGTCCCGGTTAATTCCCCCAACGCCGGTCGCCGCGCCTTGGTATGGCTCCAAGGCGCTGGGATGATTATGGGATTCGATCTTGAATGCGCAGGCAAGCCCGTTCCCAATGTCAACAAGTCCTGCATTTTCTTCACCCGCCTTAGCCAGCATGTGAGGACCGTTCTTAGGAAGTGTTTTCAGCCAGTGTATGCTGTTCTTGTATGAGCAATGCTCACTCCACATGACGGAATAAATGCTCAATTCCGTGAAGTTGGGAGAACGCCCCAGGATCTCAATTATCTTCGTGTATTCCTCCGGTAAAAGTCCGAGTTTAACTGCAGTTTCAACGGTTGGTAAGGTCTCTTTCACGGTCTCGTTCATAGGGAGTATCAAAGGAGCACAAATTTAACCAAGCCCGGCCAACGACACTTATTCGCAGATGATTACTTTTCAACACTGCTAAATCCTTATTTTTGAAGAATTTATGATGATTTACCTGGCCCCGGTACTGTTTCTTATTACACTCCTTTACCTGGTGTACCGACTGGAGTTTTTTAGATTGCCCGGGTTAAGACCCTGGATGGTTCCGTCTGTTTTTCTGATAAAGATCCTTGCGGGTATCGGGCTTTTCCTTGTTTATAGCAATTATTACACCTATCGCAATACAAGCGATGCTTTCCGCTACTATGATGACGCCGCGGTGATGTTCAGCGCGCTGGAAGATTCGCCTTCAGATTATTTTAAAATGCTTACCGGCATTGACAGCGAGGATCCTGCCCTTGAAAAGTATTATGCGAAGATGAATAACTGGAACCTGGGAGGGAGCTACAATTTTTATAATGACAACAGAACCATTACACGATTCATTGCATTGGTGATGCTTTTTGCTTTCGGATCCTATCAGGTGCATACAATACTTATGTGCTTTCTCGCGTTGATCGGGCTGACGGGTTTGTACAGGTTCTTTGTATCCTTTGGGGTACGCGCTTCGCCATGGCTTTTTTGTTGCGTATTCCTGGCGCCTTCTGTCATGTTCTGGGGCTCAGGTGTATTGAAGGAAGGTTTGTTGCTTTTCGGAATGGGTTTGTTCTTACATGGATTTGCTTTCCTGCTCAGGAAGCAATATACGCCCCGATATTTTGTAATGATCCCCATCGGGATCCTGGTAATGTTAATGATCAAGATCTATGTCATCTTCCTGCTCATTCCTTGTCTTCTCGCATTTTCCTGGACCTTCCGTGGTAATAGTAAGCACCTTGCTTTTTCTTATATCATACCCTTCGTTATTTGCGTAGGAGTTGTGGAGTTTTTAAGGTCATGGCCAGGCGTCCCTGATCCCGTGAAGATGATCACAGAAAAACAAAATGATTTCTGCCTGCTGGCCAGGGGCGGTACGTATGCCGTAAGGCAGGGAACAGGAGACACGATTTACTTTCCGCTTGAAGGGAAGGAAAATGTACCTCAATATTGTGATAGCGCGAATATCTGCCGGGTTAAAGATGGATCGGCAGGTTTCTATTGGAAGAATAAAAGAGAGGAAGGAGAGTTTGTTGCATCGAAAGAAGATGGATTCAGGATATTGCTAAGACTAACATACACGGGAAGCAAGCTGGAATCCGGTATGCTTGAACCCACACGCGGCTCCTGGGCAAGAGCTGCGCCCATGGCATTCGTGAACGCCGTTTTCCGGCCCTTCCTCTGGGAAGCCACGAATGTTTTCATGCTTGCAGCTGCCTGTGAGAATTTGCTTATTATTATATTGATAATTCTTTCACTCTGGTTTGGTCGACTCGTTCATGAACGAGCCAATGTTATTTTCTTTTGCCTGGCTTTCTTCTTCATCATGTCCCTGCTGATCGGTCTGGTTACGCCTGTTGCCGGAGCGATTGTGCGTTACAAAGTTCCTGCGCTTCCCTTTCTTTTCGTTGCATTCTATTGCCTTCTCGATGAAGGGAAAAAGGCAGGGCTCTTTCTTAAGCGATGGAAGGGATGAGTACCGGCGTGTATGAATGGAAGGTAAATCCTTCATGCAACATGTGTGGTTCTGCTGATCGAAAGTTTCTTGGCGATCGACTGGACCGTTCCCAGGGTTACTTTCCACTGTTCAAAAGGGGCACACGCATCAAGGTCTGGTGTTGCCGCGTATGCGGACTCATTTACGCTGATCCACTTCCCATTCCGTCAAGTATTGATATGCATTATAAGATCCCTGCAGAAAGTTATTGGAAGGAGGAATACTTTGCAGAGGATCCGTCCTATTTTAAGCAGGAATTGAATACGCTTCGCAGTTTGATGAGAATGGAAAATGGTATGCAGGCGCTCGACATTGGCGCGGGAATAGGCAAAGCCATGAAGGCAATGAAGCATGCCGGATTCAGCGTTACAGGCTTGGAGCCCTCCGAGACGTTTCGCAGGAAAGCAATTGAGAACATGGGAATATCTCCGGATTCGCTGAAGGCAGGATCAGCTGAGACAACAGAATTTCCGGACGACTCGTTTGACTTTGTCACATTCGGAGCGGTGCTGGAGCATTTGTACGATCCGGCCCGGGCTTTACGTAACGCGGTTAAATGGCTGAAGCCGGGCGGTATCATTCATGCCGAAGTACCCAACTCGAATTACCTGGTATCAAAAATATTCAATACATATTATCGTTTCTGGTGTTCAGGCCTGGTGACGCACTTAAGTCCCATGCATGCTCCTTTCCATATCCATGAGTTTACCCTGGATTCATTTGTGAGAAATGGAAAGCAAACAGGCTACACTGTAAAACACCATGAGTATTATCCCGGGACGATCAATTTCCTTCCCCGATTCCTTCACGGATACTTGCATAAGAAAATGGAGGGTACTAATAAGGGAATGCAGTTATGTGTATGGTTATCGAAGCCATGAGCTTATCTGAAATTATTCCTTAATTTGGCGATCAATATCTATAAATAACCCGATCATGGCAGATATTTTCAGGAAAAAATCAGCGACAGCATCCGCTTCTGAAGGCGGAGTTGGCGAGGGCCAGGGGGGGCTAAACAAAGTACTTACCGTTCGGGATCTGACCTTTTTTGGTATAGCCGCGATCATTGGCGCCGGCAGCTTTAGCAGTATGGGTTCAGCCTGCGCAAGCGGGGGCCCTGCCGTGATCCTGCTTTTTGTCATCTGTGCAGTGGCATGTGGATTTACAGCTCTGTGTTACGCTGAGTTTGCTGCGCGTGTACCGGTTTCAGGAAGCGCTTACACGTACGCATACGTTTCCTTCGGTGAGCTTATGGCATGGATCATCGGATGGGCATTGCTGATGGAGTATTCCATCGGCAATATCTATGTCGCTTTCTCATGGAGCGGATATTTTACGAGCCTGATGGATGGCCTTGGACTGCATTTCCCGGAGTGGCTGACAATAAATTATACCGCCGCGCATAATGCCTTCCTGTCGAATACCGTTGGCGAAGGTTTGACCGCATGGAATAACGCGCCCCAGCTCGCCGGCCTTCGAATCATTTTTGATATGCCGGCATTTGTAATAAATATTTTAATTACGTGGCTGGTTTTTATCGGCATCCGCGAGTCCAGGAATATCAGTAACCTGATGGTGCTGATCAAACTCTCTGTTGTCATTCTTGTAATTGTTGTCGGGGCATTTTATGTCGATATTGAAAACTGGACACCATTCATGCCCGAAGGATTCAAGGGAGTGATGGCAGGTGTGGCTTCTGTCTTCTTTGCTTACATCGGATTTGATGCGGTCTCCACGCTTGCGGAGGAGGCGAAGGATCCTCAACGCGATCTTCCCAAAGGAATGATCTATTCACTTTTAGTCTGTACCGGTTTGTATATCGTACTTGCATTGGTGCTTACAGGCATGGTTGTGTATACAGATCTTGGAGTGAGTGATCCCCTTGCGCATGTCTTCAAACTGAAAAGCGTGAAATGGATGCTGTTCATCATTTCCATTGCAGCGGTCGTTGCAATGACCAGCGTGTTATTGGTCTTCCAGATGGGTCAGCCCCGGATCTGGATGAGCATGAGCCGCGATGGATTACTTCCAAAAAGGTTCTCAAAGATCCATCCAAAATATAAAACCCCGGGGTTTTCAACTATTCTGACAGGTTGCGTGGTGGGAATCCCATTGTTTTTCACGGACGAGGCATTCATCCTGGATTTTACAAGCGTGGGTACCTTGTTCGCGTTCCTGCTTGTCTGCGGCGGAGTGCTGCTTTTGCCGAGAGAAGTGGGCGGAACCACAAAAGGCAAATTCCGCATTCCGTATGTTAATGCAAAATGGATCATGCCTTTTCTTTTTATGCTGATCATGGCATTGATGTTCACTCAACAGCGGGAATACATGGACTCCCTGTTTGTCTTTACGGGAGATGTTCTCACTTATAATGTCTGCATGTTATGCTTCTTCATGATCTTTTTGCTTATGTCTGTCCTGTCTTTCATAAAGAATTATTCTCTCATCCCTGTACTTGGACTTGTTTCCTGCGCGTATCTCATGACAGGGATCGGACCGGCTGCATGGAAGTGGTTCTTCCTCTGGTTTGCGATAGGGCTTGTGATCTACTTCGCGTATGGAATGAAGCATAGTAAACTCGCATCCTTCGGCAGTTCGGCTACGCTCACTACTCAGGATGACAAGAGGTTAAATAAATAATAAGGATTATGGTTGTTTTGATAACAGGTGCAACGGCAGGTTTCGGTAAAGCGACAGCCATTTTGTTTGCGAAGAATGGATATGACGTGATCATAACAGGCAGAAGAAAGGAGAAACTCGATGAGACCGCAGCTGAGATCAAAAAGCATGGAAAAGAGGCGTTGTCGCTTTGTTTCGATATCAGGAGGGTGAAGGAAGTGGAAAATGCTGTTAGCGGCTTATCAGGAAAGTGGAAGGAGATCGATGTGTTGGTGAATAACGCAGGACTTGCAGCCGGAATGGGTCCCATGCATGAAGGAGCAACAGACGACTGGGAGAGAATGATCGACACGAATATTAAGGGGCTGCTTTATATGACAAGGATGATCGCGCCGCTCATGGTTGAAAAGAAAAAGGGGCATATCATTAATATTGGATCGGTCGCCGGCAAGGAAGTGTATGCCAATGGAAATGTGTATTGCGCAACGAAGCACGCGGTTGATGCCTTGAATAAAGCCATGCGAATTGAACTGGTTCATCATAACATTAAAGTGACGGGAATTTCCCCCGGATTAGCAGAAACAGAATTTGCGCTTGTCCGTTTCGGTGGTGATACAGAGAAAGCGAAAGCAGTTTATAAAGGGATAATCCCTCTTTCCGCAGAAGATATTGCTGAAACGGTCTGGTGGGTTGCCTCAAGACCCGCCAATGTGAATATCCTGGATGTTGTGATGACACCCTCCGCACAGGCGAATTCTACGACGGTGATCCGCAAAATTTGAGTAAACTTGATATCACAATTTGTGATTTCAAGTTATTTTTTTCAACCACAATTTGTATTTTCACAAAATGTTTAGTGTAGATCCTGATATTACAAAAGCCTCAACCCTTCATTCGGATTTTTATTCGAAGGAAGAGTTCTTTTCTGCGTCAAAGGACCGGATCTTCAGCAGAACCTGGCAGTTCATAACCGATGCTGAGCAGGTAAGAGTAGGTGGACAGTGTATTCCTTTTTCATTCATGCCCGGATTCCTTGAGGAGCCAATGCTGTTGGTCCGTGATAAGGATGATTCGTTGAGTTGCATTTCCAATGTCTGCACGCACAGAGGAAATATTATTGTAGAAAATCCATGCATTGAGAACCACCTGCGCTGTCGCTATCACGGTCGTCGTTTTAAGTTGAACGGCAAGTTTGAATCCATGCCTGAGTTTGAAGGAGTGGAAGGATTTCCATCGGAAAAAGACGACCTGGAAAAAGTTCCATTCGCGCGCTGGGAAAAATTGCTGTTTACTTCCGTTAAACCTGCAATGAAACTTGAGGAACTCCTCGGAGATATGCAAAAACGGCTTTCTTTCCTGCCACTGAATGAGTTCAAAGCGGACCCAGTACGCTCCAGGGATTATATTGTGAAAGCGCACTGGGCTTTATATTGTGAAAATTACCTGGAAGGCTTTCATATCCCTTATATTCATGCTTCCCTGAATAATGCCATCGACTACAATACCTATTCAACGGAGCTTTACAAATACAGCAGTTTACAACTGGCGCTTGCAAAGGGGAGCGAACTTTGTTTTGATATTCCAAAGGACCACCCGGATCATGGAAAGAAAGTTGCAGCCTATTACTATTGGGTCTTTCCGAATATGATGTTCAACTTTTATCCCTGGGGATTATCGATAAACGTGATCCGTCCCCTAAAACCGGATCTTACCAAAGTTTCTTTCCTAACGTACGTTTATGATGAAAGCAAACTCGACCAGGGAGCAGGAAATTTATTGGATAAAGTAGAGAGGGAAGATGAGGCGATCGTTGAAAATGTGCAAAAGGGAATTAAGTCTTCTTTTTACACCAGTGGAAGGTACTCGCCAAAGCGCGAGACAGGGACGCATCACTTTCACAGGCTTATATGTGAGTTCATGGGCAGTAAGAGATAGACCTGCCCACCAGCAGTATTCCCCCCAATAATCGTACTTTTGTCCACGTATTCATCATTGCTAAAATACGCAAAATGAACCAACTCTTCAAAAACTGTGTTTATCTGTGTTTCTGTGCTTCTGTGTCGCTTTTTCTTTTTTCATGCAGTTCCAAAGCCCCTGTCGACCTGATCGTCCATAACGCTGTGGTATATACGGTTGACTCGACTTTTACCGTTACAGAAGCCCTGGCCGTCCAGGATGGTAAGATCATTGCGACAGGTAGTAACGATGATATATTATCAATGTTCTCATCGGATTCCATGCTTGATGCCGGCGGTTCATCCGTTTATCCTGGCTTTATTGATGCGCATTGTCATTTTCTGAGTTATGGTTTGAGTTTACAGCGTGTGGATCTTACCGGGACTAAGTCCTTTGATGAAGTTATACAGCGCGTAATTGAATTCGCAAAAACAAATCCCGATGGTTGGATTCTTGGAAGAGGATGGGATCAGAACGACTGGGAGGTTAAAAAGTTTCCAAATAAAGATCAATTAGACAGCCTCTTTCCCGATCGTCCCGTTTTTATTAAAAGAGTTGATGGTCATGCGGGATTGGCGAATAAAAAAGCCCTTGATCTGGCAGGAGTGGTTTCAAGTGCAAAAGTATCCGGAGGTGAGATCCTTACTACCGGTATTCTCACCGACAACGCAATGGACCTTGTGGATAATGTAATCCCGCAACCCAGCGCTGAGCAGATGAGGAAAGCGCTGGCGGATGCGCAAAGGAATTGCCTGGCTGTCGGACTGACAACCGTGGATGATGCTGGCCTGATGTGGAATGAAGTAGATGTGATCCAAAGTATGCAGGATGCCGGTGAAATGAAAATGCGGGTCTATGTCATGCTGAGTGATTCCGTAACAAATTATGATAAGTATCTTGAAAAAGGTCCGGTAAGGAAAGATCGGCTGAAAGTGGCTGCGTTTAAATTCTATGGGGATGGGGCACTGGGTTCTCGTGGAGCATGCCTGCTGCATCCGTACTCGGATATGCCCGGTCACACCGGCTTTATTTTAAGAAACAAAGAGCATTATGATCAGTATGCTCACCAGCTTTACGAAAAGGGCTTCCAGATGAACACACATTGTATTGGAGATTCAGCCAATCGCATGATGTTGGAACTTTACGGACATATTCTTGGGGGGAAAAACGACGTCCGCTGGCGCATCGAGCATTGCCAGGTGATCAATACCGATGATTTCAAAAAGTTTGCAGAGTATTCTATCATTCCTTCTGTTCAGCCCACGCATGCGACTTCTGATATGTACTGGGCGGATGAAAGACTGGGGCCGGATCGTGTGAAGGGAGCCTATGCATACCAGGATCTCATCAAACATTTTGGACTTGTAGCCCTGGGGACTGATTTCCCTGTCGAGGGAATTAATCCAATGAATACCTTTTATGCGGCCGTGGCTAGGATAGATCTGCAGGGAGAGCCAAAGGGCGGCTTCCAGATGGAAAATGCGCTTACGAGAGAGCAGGCGCTGAAAGGCATGACCATTTGGGCGGCTTTTTCTAATTTTGAGGAGAAAGAGAAGGGGAGTCTTGAGAATGGGAAGTTCGCTGATTTTGTGATCCTGGATAAGGACATCATGAAAGCTTCCGATAATGAACTTCCCGGTGTTAAAGTAAAATATACTTTTATCAATGGTGAAAAAGTGTTTAAGCAATAAATGAACAGACTAATACTTTCTGTATTATTTTTTCTCGTTTGCGCTTCGGGCGTTGCACAGGACCTGGGAGGAAAGGTGCTTACAGCCCCGGACGAAATTAAATTCCGTAACCGCTGGGGCATCATGCCTGCGGTCATGTTCATTAAGAATCATCCTGATTACACGTCCAACTCAAGACCCGGACGCGGACTGGGAATTTCCTACAGGGGAGAGTTGGGATTTCAGCGCGGGGAGCGATTGAAGCTGTTGATGGGATGTGATTACTTATTGCAATTCATGAGCTTCAACAGTTATTACAATCCTGTGTTGTACGATAAGAATTTCAAATTCAAACATTCTCTGGCAATTCACCAGATCCTTATTCCCATCCTTTTTAAATATACGTTTGGAAATGAGGATAACTCGATCAATACTTTCAACATCTCCGGCGGCTGGTCGTTCAGGGCCCTGATGGGCGCCAATGCAAAGGTGACGGATAATGAGACGAGCGAAGTAGTTTGGAAAGGATTTTCAGAGATGGGCATTGAGCATACCTTTCTTTTCGACGGTGGAGGAGGGGTGATGATGGGCGGAATAGGAATGGAGCATAAGATATCTACTGATTTCAAAAAGGCGGTCTACCTTGAGATGCACTACCGTCATAACCTTGCCCGGGCGATCTATACCGGGAATAATTTCTCCAACGAGGTCAAGTTCAGGGATCCCGCGCTGACGATCTGTGTAGGGTACGAGTTCTAGCCTATTTGTTTTCGCCGAATTTGAATCCGAGACTCGTTCCCGTTGAACGCACTTCTTTGATCTCAAACTCCCGCACATCATCGAGCACAACGGTTTCAAGCATCTCGCGGGTGCGTTTTGTGGAGTGGATCGCAGCCATACGTAAGTGCTGATTCTTCATTGTTTCACCTACAAGGTTTCTCACGGTTCGCGCATTACCGAAATGTTTATCGCGTGTTGAATGCAGGAACTCAAAATATTTATTCAGGTGATCAAGCGACTCCGGATCCGGCTTGAGTTTCTCTTTCCCAAGGAGCCTCATGTAGATCTCCATCATATCTGCGGCGTTGTAATCTTCGAAGTGGAATGTTTTATCGAAGCGGGATTTCAGACCGGGATTGGATTCAATGAACGTACGCATGTTGTCCGGGTATCCCGCAACGATAACACCGAACTGACCTCGGTTATCCTCCATACGTTTTAAAATAGTTGCAACGGCTTCGCTACCGAATGAATATTGAGCCCCATCCTTGTCGGTCAGAGCGTAGGCTTCGTCAACAAACAGAATGCCTCCCATGGCTTCTGTTACTTTCTCAGCGGTTTTAATGGCTGTTTGCCCAACATATCCTGCCACCAGCCCTTCCCTGTCACACTCTACCACGTGTCCGCGTTCAAGTACAGCAAGTCCTTTGTAGATCTTGCCAACGATACGGGCGACAGTGGTCTTTCCCGTACCGGGGTTACCGGTGAATATGGAATGCAGGGAAAATTTTCCAAGAACATCTCTGCCCGTCTCCTGGTAGAACCGGACAAGTTTCACAAGCTCATTGATCTCGTTCTTAATCGTTGTCATTCCGGTAAGTTCGTTGAGCTCGTCCATCGCATCCTTCAGCATCTTATCATCCACTTTGAGTTTGAGTTTCTTTTTCTTGGTGCTCTCAAACACTTTATGGATATCATCCGCCTCAATAGTTGATAATTGTTCGTTCGTAAGGTCCTTCACATCCGGGTGATTCATGAGTCGCAGACCCATGTTCATCTTGGCCTCGTTGATCACGGCATGAGCAAAGCGCGCATTTCCGAAAGCCTCGTCACGGGCGCGGTACGCTTCAATAAGATACTCCTGCAGTACAGGTATTGATTCGGGCGTCAGCGTTACTGTATTTTTCTTTGCCGCGAATTCACATATCTGCATGAGTTCCTCCGGGAGATAATCCGGGAAGTTATAATACGAACTTATCCTTGAGCGCAAGCCCGGGTTGGAGTCCGTAAAATTTGCCATTTCCTTCGGGTATCCTGCGAACATGATGGCCAGGTCGCCTTTTCCGTCGCTCATTTCCTTGATCAGGATCTCAATCACCTCAGGGCCGAAATCGTTCGAGTCTTCTCCCGCTCTTGTCAATGCATACGCTTCATCCACGAAGAGAATGCCTCCGCGCGCTTCATCGATTGCCTTCTTGACCCTGGGAGCCGTTTGTCCAATATACTGCGCAACAAGATCCGCCCGGTCGACTTCTTTCACGTGACCTTTTGAAAGCAAGCCCATTTCTTTATAGATCTTCCCCAGCAATCGTACCACGGTTGTTTTACCTGTACCCGGGTTTCCGGAAAATACGCTGTGCAGCGCGATCTTGCCTGAGTCCTCAAATCCTTTTTCTTTACGGAGCTTGACAAAATTCAGGTAATTGATATTCTTCCTGATCTCTTTCTTCATCTCATCCAGCCCGATCAGTTCATCCAGTTCCTTTAAAATTTCTTCCAGGTTGACAGGTTCTTTTTTCGTCTCGGTTTTTTTATCTCCTCCATTGGCATTCGTCGTAAAAGATTCTTCAAGCGTGTGCAGGGGATCGATATGACCTTCGGTGAAGCTGTCGGCATTCATCTTGAAGGGCATCACGGCAATGAGGGTATCCATGAAGACGATCTCGAGGGTGTACTTATCGTCCGTCCAGATGCCGGAGGAGGTTCGTCCCCAGCCGGCATGAAAGGTGATGATCTTTCCGTCGGAGCTTTTATTCACATACTGAACACGCACGTCTTGTCCTTTCGGCTGACCTGCATCGTCAAAGAAATTGAAATACATCTCACAGAAGAAATCCGAAGTGCTTTTCACCTTCAGGTTCAGCTCCACCCATATATACCGGGAATCCTTTTTTGAAAACTCCTTGTAGTACTTCTTTTCAGTCTTTGTATTTTCATTGTCAGGCCCTTCATACATTTTGATGGAATCGATATCAAAATAAGGGTTGGTATCCTTCGTAACCTTACCAATGTCCTCGACGTAGAATTTTTTCGTTCCGGCCAGTTCACCGCCAATCCAGGCTTCCCAGGTATAATCTCCCCTGAACCAGAACGCGCCAATTGTTGCATTTCCCCATCCGTCCCGCATGTACACAATGTTCTCATCCATTTTGATGGTACGCTTCGTATCGAGGTTACAAAGCTCCTTGCGTTTATCACCATCAATGGAAAAACACTTCAGGACAATATTTGTATCCCAGTTCTCCTCATCAAAAAGTTTGTTGTAAAAGGAAAACTCAACGCGCAGATAATCAGTCTCCATCCTGTCAAAGACAGTACGGTACTTTTTGGTGCTTTCCGCCATCCATTCATCCGAACCGTATACTTTCAGGTCCTTGAATTTCCAGGGCTTGAAATTCTTATTATCGTTCTTATTACCGGCAGAAAATTCCGATTTGTTCTCAGGCTTTTTTTCGTCCTTTTTTTCCGGGGTATTTTCTTTCTTGTCGTCGCGGGAGAAAAACATGGGCAGCACGCTTTAAATGGGAAACTAAGTTAAATAAATTATTCATGCTTTAAATCACTAATTATCAGGGGGGAAGAGGGAACAGGGAACAGGGCCAAGGCTTCAGGGCAGGCAATAGTCAAGTGTATGCATTTGTAACTTTGACGACTTTTGCCCCAAATAAACTACGTATAATCCAAATATTCGAGGCTATAATTTAAAACCAACAGAAACTTGTTATGCGATTGGGATATCGTGATTTTTGTGGCATGAATGATTTTAAGGATCTTATTGTTTGGCAAAAGTCGATGCTGTTGGTTGACCAGGTTTACGCTATGGGCAAGTTAGTGCCTTGGCGAGAAGCGCCCGGATTCTATTCACAATTGACTCGTGCTGCTATTTCCATTCCAGCTAATATTTCTGAGGGGTATGGCCGGTTCTCAACAAAGGAATACAGGAGATTTTTGCGGATTTCCCTGGGCTCATCATATGAATTGGAAACTCTGCTAATTATAGGACGAAACCGCGGATGGTTCAGGAACCAGGAGGAGCAAACAAATAAATTCTTAAAGGAAGTTCAAAAAATGCTTTTTACTATTATTAAAAGACTTCCGGTTGATTAACCATTCTCGCGCTCTTCTAACATTTTTGACTGTTTCCTGTTTCCTGTTCCCTGTTCCCTGTTCCCTGTTCCCTGTTCCCTAAAAATGATAGTTATTCATCTCCATGAACTCCTCTTTCTTCTTCTTCTTGAAGAGGTTAAAAAGGGTTGTGACCTCATGCGCGCCGCCCGCAGAGTTATAAAGGGCACTGGTATAAAAATCGTAACTATAGCGTAATCTTAAGATATTTCCTTCCCAGGCAGCTTTCACAATGAAGGCATTAGCGCTGCTGTATCCGAGACCTAAGCGAAGTTTCCTCCAGCATGCAACGAACGTTCCGGCTATGTGTGTATAACTTCCCTGTGACATAAAATAGGCACCTCCATTGAATTTCCATTTTTTATGTTCGGATATTTCGCCAAAGGTGTAATCAAAAAGCCCTGAATATCTTATTGGTAGTTTGCTTACAAGCGAATCATCAAAACTTTGATCAGGCGACAGAAGATGTTTGGCGGATAAACCGAAATTGATGCGACTGCTTGTAAGCTGCAAGCCGAAACCAAGGTCCGGGTAACTGATCTTCACTTTATCAAATATTTCCGGGTCGGTCATTTCCATGGCTGCGGTATCGATCTTTTTCATGACGTACCCAAAGTCGATACCGGGACTCAGCTTGACCTTATCTTCCGCAAACTGAATGCAATAACTGTAAGCGGCGGCGATAATGTCCGTCTTGACATAGTTCGTCATATCATACATATAATAGGCCCCGATACCGCTATTGATCTTATTGATCATGTGGTCATAAGATGTGTATGAGGTTCTGAATACAGCATCCATTTTAGGCCATTGCTCACGGAAAAGTGTGGCAAACCTTCCCGATCCGTTTGATCCCGCAAGTGCCGGATTCAAATTCAACGGCGCGCTATACGGCAGCGTAAACGCCGGGTCCTGGGCAAATGCCAGGGCGGAGATAAGAATTAGTGAGAAAGCAAATATTTTTTTCATCTTTTATTTATTTTAATTCCGACATCCGACATCCGATATCTTTTATTTGAGCACCTGGCATCCCTTCGGCAACAGCACCTTCATTACCTCCACCTGCTGATCCGTAAAATTATTTCCGCGAAGGTCCAGCATCTGCAAATTCGTGAGAAAGCAGATCTCATCCGGCATGGAGCTTAAATGATTGTTTCGCAATGAAAGGAACTGTAATTTGGAGAGATAACAAGCATAAGACGGGAACTTCATCAAATGGTTGTTTTCTAAAATGAGAATTTCCAAACCCGACATCTTGCCAATTTCTCTCGGGATCTCACGCATTCCGCATTTTACCAGGGTAAGTTTCTTCAATCCCTTCAGATTGCGAAATTCCGTTGGGATCGTATCAAGGATGCAATTGTAGACCAGAAGATCGACAAGACTGGGAAGGAATCCAATGCTTCGGGCAAGCTCAAGCGTGTCCGTTTCATTGTTCTGCAGGTGAAGGATCTTTAATTTGCTAAGGTAGCCGAGCTCAGTTGGAAGGGAGTCGAGTTTGGTATTTTGCAACTCAAGATACATTAGCGAAAAAAGGTTCCCGATATTTTTTGGGAGGCTCTTAAGGGGATTACTTTTGGTGCCGAAATACACAAGGCTGGATAAGTTCGAGAATTCCTCCGGCAGCCGGTCCAGGTTATTGTTTCCCAATGATAGCACCTGCAGGTTTCCAAGTTCTCCGATCCTGTGAAACATTTTTGCTGTATCGATCACCGTATTACCGAGATCCAGCTTATAGCACGTCAGTTTATCGCGATATGCGGATTTCAGGTCATAATATACCGGGGAGCCGATCGGTCCCAACAGCGTGAAAGGCGCTTTCAATACATCCTGGGAAAATAATAGGGTAGGGAAGAGGGTGAAAAGAAGAGACAGCCGCATCTCTTCAAAAATAGGAATATTCAGAGTACAATGAACCTGTGAAAGCTGATCTGCCCTTTTTGTTCAAGCGAAAAAATGTAAACCCCGCTTTCCATAGCAGGAGGAAGCCTGAACACCGCATCGCTCCCGTTTAAAATTTGTTTATAAATAAGTTTTCCGGCAAGGTCATATAACGTGATCTCACCGCTCGGACCTGCGGGATTGAAACGGATCTCGTCTCCCGGGGAAGCAGGGTTTGGATATATCATGAGTTCGGCTGCTTCGTATATATGGGGTACGTATGTGGTCAAAGGCGTGCAATTCCAGATGGCATAATATCCTGATTGCACTATTCCAACATCCGACTTGGATCTCAATGTCAGCGAAGGCCCGCTGGCGCTGATGTTCCCGGGTGAATTGGTGCCTGTGTATGTTCCGATCAGCGGCGAGGCAGTGCTGGGGCCGTCATAAATAAAAAGGGAATCATAATTCAACTCCATGCTAAATGAACTAAAATTCATGCTGACTTGCGAAGCATTGTCGGGTGTTATCGTAAAAGTGTAGTCCTCATTATCATAATAATTCCTTCCCGGTCCTCCCATATCGAAGATCGTATCCGAACAGGCGATTACCTGACATGTTGTGAATTTTTCACGAAGCTTATCCCAAAGTTCTGTGTAGCCGTCATCGTAGCCTAATGCCCAGATACCTATTCCTCCTATCCCGTATTGGTTTACCATATCATACCTTTTTCCCAGGCTATACGGACTGTTTATGAAACATTGGTTCCACTGTGTGGTGAAAATGGGGAAATAAGGCGTGTAACTGATGGGATCCCATTGCTGGTTATTGTAAGTGCCGGGATTATTCTGAACAAAACTATACGTCCTGGACACACCGGTTGCGGTTGTTGCAGAGGGAATCGTTGAAGCGGCAGTCGGCCATTCCCGTCCGTAATAAGGAAGTCCCAGCAAAAGTTGATTCTGCGGGATACCGTCGTTCAGGTAATACGCAATGGATTTGGTAACGGTATAATTATAGCTGGTCACAAAATTATAAAGCGGATCCGTCGGACCGGCCGTTGTGCTTCCGCTCCAGTAATAATCATATCCCATGATGATGAAGACATCCACATAATTCACCATTGCTCCGACATCGTACACATTGCTCCAGTCGACAGAAGGCAATGCAATAGAAATTTCCGAACCGGGAATTGCAGCATGCATCTGGTTGCATAGATCGATCATGAAAGTGGTAAAATTCGCGCTTTGAGCGGCCGGTACCCCTTCGAAATCGATGTTGCATCCGTCAGCGTTTCTCAGCTGAACCTGTGAAATGATGTTTGAGATAAATGTCTGTTGAGCAGTTGGGTTGGTGAGAAAGGTGGCATGATTGGAAAAAAGCGTGACACAGAGGTTCACACGCACTCCGTTTGCCTGGGCAACGGTCACCACATTCGCCGTGCTCCATCCGTGCGTGGTGATGGGATTACCTGTTGCGGCATCCAATTCAAAAGAGAAAAAGGAAAGATCAGAGATGAGCGACCAATCATAGTTATTGTAAGCGGATCCCATCCAGTACGGGTGCCATCCGAAGACGCGTTTGGTGAGATTGCAGGTTCCTGAAATGGAAGGGGAAGTGCCCCTCGTTGCGCTCGGGGTGACAGGAGTGTTGTTGAGTGTTAGGCGGAGGGAATCCCAGGATGATTCAGAGTTGAAAGAAAAGGTGCTATAGCGGGCGCATTCTTCCCGGTGAATGGTGGAAGCCTGCGGGTTCTGTGCGGTGATGATGCCGGACCCAAGGAGAAGAAGAATGGTGATGATGGAGCGCATGTGGAGTAAAAGTAGGAAATATTGAATAACCTGTCTCACCCCGCCAACACACAAGCTTGCGCACCCCTCTCTACTCCGTAGAGAGGGGTGCGCAAGCTTGTGTGTTGGCGGGGTGAGACAGTTGAATAACAGACTTTCACCTATGGATCAAAGCGACTCCGTCATCAGCTAAACTTCTGAAAATTCGCGTGTTTTTTGTAATTTAGTTGAGTTAATAACGAGTTAGCTGCAAGCATATGAAGACACGAAAAATCATACAAATAATCTTGACCATTTTGACTTTGGTTCCTTTCGGTATTGCGACAACCTTGTGCGACAATGACTGGAAAAGTATTTTAATTGGAATTGCTTCATCTTCACTTGTAGTTTTAGTGATTGAGACTGTTGCATCAATTAAGGACTATTATAGACTTGCCAACCTTAGTAGAAATTATAAGAGAATAAAAATAACTAATACTTTAGACAATAGACATCCAAATGGTATATATGAGGATTTAACTCAACGTTACATTGACAAAGGTGTAAGTTCTGAAATTACTTTGGTATATAAAGGTGAAGGAGAATACGAAGGTGGAGCATTTTATGAAGAAGGGAAAGTGAAATTCACAATATGCCTCGATAAGACAAATCCGAAGATTGGGGTTGGTGCATATCAATACTTAGAAAAAAGTGAAGGTTATGAAATACCTGACCTCGGGACATACATAATTCAGGTAGACACGAAGAACACGAACAAAATTTTTATCTATTATTCAAACATAGTTCCAAACGGACTTGCAAAGGGTTACGAAATATGGACAAAATAAAGCCAACAAATTTTTATGGCAACAAAAAAATTGAAGACTTCCTACTAACAGAAAATGTAACAGTAGGACAAGCAAGACAATGGATGTTGGTAAAGGACGATAAATCTAAAAGTCATTTAATTGACCTCATACATCATAGATTCTTTAATCGCTATGTTAAACATCTTAAAGACATAGACAGTGGATTTCTTAAAATGGCAATTTCTTGTTTAATGATAGAAACATTAGAATCATTTAGACAAGGTAAAAAAGACACAAAAGCAAAAGGTGTTGGACTACAAATGTTAAGAGACTTTTTTACGACCGAAGAAAAACTCTTTCCCTGTTTCAAAGACATTGCTGACGACTTCTACTATAGTATTCGTTGTGGAATTTTACATCAAGCAGAAACGACAAATGCATGGAGGATATTAAGAAAAGACGACTTACTTGATAAAAAAAACAAAGCAATTAATGCGACAAAATTTGTTAAGGCAATTGAAAAATCATTGGACAATTATATTGACAGTTTAAAAGTGAATGACATCAATGCAAAAATTTGGGGAAAAGCATTATTTAAAATTGAGAATGTTTGCGAAAATTGTAATGCCAGTAGCTAACAGCACATGTGCAATAGGCGGGGTTTCGTGCTCCGCAGACAGTTTTGTGGTTAAAAAAAGTTCAGTTCTCCGAATGAACATTTGTGCTGAAAAGCCCGCCCATCGCAAATCTGCAAAACGTTAGCACCAATGCAAAAAGACAAATGACACGGTGGACAATTATTCTATCCTTGACAGCAGTTCTTGCCTCAGCAATTGTGCATGGACAGACAGTCAACGAACTTGACTCACTTCACAACAATTCTGCCTTTGTTTTTACCGCAACAGTTCTTGAGAATAATTGCACTGACATGACAATGCTTGGGTCTATACATTGCAATTGTAAAGTCAAAGTCATAAAATGGTTAAAATCTTCAGGACAAATAAAAGACACTTTAAGGCTAAACTATGATAAAGCACTTTGGGACAACAACTCAAAGGAAAAAATGGAAAAGCACGGCTGGACAGAGCAGGGTTTTCAAAAAATTGTAATTCAATTAGACAAAGGAGAAGAATATATATTCTTTCTGACAAATAGAACTCCGGTAATTGGAAAATCTCCGTATGATTTTTATATTTCTATAAACGAGACAGCAAAAACAAAAGGAGTTTATCTATTAAGAAACTGTCCAACTCAAATTGGCGGACAGTTGATCAAGACAGGGAAATTTATTATTTGGGACAAGCGTTATGGAGACGACATTTACTATCCCTATGAGCAAGCAAAAATAGACACAGTATTCAAGCGAAACAAAATCTACTCGGTAACCAGTTGTGATTCGACCGGAAAAATTATAGGACAATATTTTGTTCGAAGACAAAAGCGAATTGCATATTATACAGACGGAAAAATTAGGTCAATCAAAAAGGACCCAATATTGAGATGGAAGGAAATGGGGCATATTTATATTTACTGGGAGGACAATGGAAAAAAACATAGATATTTTGAGCGTCCCAGAAGTTGGGGAAAGAAAGGATTTTAATAAAACGAACACCAGTGCAACATTGCCTAACAGCAAGTTTGCGCAGAGCCTGTACTGAGCGCAGTCGTGGTACGGGCAAAATCGTAAATTTGGTGCGCAGATTTCCTACTAAGCATTTGTCTTAGCAGACAAATGCTTCTCCGAATCCCGAGGATTCGGGATCGCACAGCGTCAAGCTACAAAACGTTAGCGGTAATTTTAGGACGACAGAACAATGGACAAACTTTTAGGGCAAATAAGAAACTGTAAAGAGTGCGAACAACATCTTAAAGATGGTGTTAATCCTGTTATTGCGGTAAGTGCAAAAAGTAAACTTATTATTATTGGACAAGCACCTGGACGAATAGTGCATAATACCGGTATTCCCTGGAGCGACAAAAGTGGCGACAACCTGCGAAACTGGTTGGGCATAGACAAACCAACATTTTATAATACCGACATAATTGCTTTAATGCCAATGGGATTTTGTTATCCCGGGACCGGCAAAACCGGAGACCTGCCACCACGACCTGAATGTGCTCCCTTATGGCACAATAAATTATTGGCATTAATGTCTAATCCAAAACTTGTTTTACTAATAGGACAATATGCTCAAAACTATTACTTGGGCGACAAAGCAAAAAGCACCTTGACAGAAACTGTTCATCATTTCAAAACCTATTTACCAAAATACTTTCCTTTACCACATCCTTCACCAAGAAACAATATTTGGCAAGCTAAAAATGAGTGGTTCGGAAAAAAGGTTTTACCGGAATTAAAAAGGGAAATACAAAATATTTTAGTTGACAACCTTGAAGACGAGAAAAACTACCGCTAACAGCAATTTGGCGCCATAAACCCTGCCCACCAATGATATCATGCTAAAGCAAAAATTCCTACCTTCATCATAAATTCAACCGGAAAACCACATGAAAAAACTTCTTTTCATCCTTGCCCTTGGAGCGATGACGCCCGTTGTGAACGCAACGATCGTTACCATCACTTGCCAGAACATCCCTTCACATTTTCTGCCGGTTAATGCGGTTGCCGTTTGCGGCGATACCATCCGATGGACATGGATCACCGGTCAGCATATCGTGGGTCCCATCAGCCCTTCGGATATACCCGTGGGCGCCACCATGTGGGTTGCACCTATAGATGTTAATAATACATCATTCCAGTACGTGGTGACCGTTGCCGGAACGTATGATTACGTTTGCCATCCCGCCACACCGCATGGGGAAAATGCGTCCTTCGTGGTGACTTGCCCCAGCGGCATTCAAATCGGTAATGATCCTGGCAATTTTTCCATAGCTTATCCTAATCCCTTTGAAGAGCACATTATAATTGAGTTCCCGGAGGCGGATCTTGTACAGATCCATGGTTGTACCGGCGCCCTGATAACTTCCTTTGAGATCCGGAACGGGCAGACGAAGCTCGAAGTATTTTTAGGGACCATCCCCGAAGGATTATACTTTTATACGATCCTAAGAGAAGGGGCGATTCTTGAAACCGGAAAGATCGTCAGGAAGCGCTGAGTTTCTTCGCAAGCCAGGTAAACTCTGCAATAAAACCCGCGGTTTGCTTCAGAAGAAACTCATCTTCTGAATTTCCCTCAGGCGTGATCTTTTTGTCGACATTACCAATAAGAAGCATTTTGGGAGAGGGATTGGCCGAAAGACCCAGGATATATTGCTGCACATGCATTGCTGCCCGCATCCCCCCGATGCCTCCGGTTGAAGCGGAAACGATACCAAATGCCTTATGATGAAAAACGCTGTTTGGAAAAAGGTCCATTACAGCGCTGAGCTTAGGAGAGAACATCCCGTTGTATTCCGGTGTCACCACCACATAGGCTTCCGCCTCATGCATGATCTCCCATAATTCCTTGAATTGTTTCGGGACATCATTGACTGTTCTCCATACTTGATTTAAGAAACCCGTATCCCATTCGCGAAGATCAAGAAGGTTGACCGAAAGGTCCTGCTGTTTCCCGAGGCATTGCTGTATAAAATATCCCACCCGGATTGTCTGACTATCCTCTCTCGGGCTGGACGAGATAACTAATACTTTCATTTTAATGTGAGAAGAGCGTGAACTTGTAGTTCCTTCCACAGCTTGATTTGGAGAACCATCCCAGGTCGAAATCCATGTTGATATGAAATCCTACAGTTGCTGTATTGGTCTTCTGGTAACTCTTCAGGCCTTCAGAACCCAGGTAGTTTTGCCCTTTGCCTCCCAGTTCGCTGACAAGGTCTGAAAGCCCGTAAGTAAGGCGTAATCCACCGCTGATAAGTAATCCGCCATTGCCCCAAACGCCGGTTCCCCATCCGAAAACCAGGGCAGTATTATTTTTCTCATAATTTGGTTTGGCTGCTTTGTCATCAATATCAATGACATCGCTTTTGAATCTTTCCCTGGCCGACTGCAACATGCAGAACTTAACTCCCAGTTCAAGGAAACGGAAATCATTCATGTCAAAATGCAGCAGAACCGGCACTTCAAGATAGGAAAGATTGGTGTTTGAAGTCCAGTCGATGGAGTCCACACCACTCCTGAATTTCTGGGAATACGCAGCATACATGAGCTCACCGTTGATCGCCACGACCTCTGAAAAGTGCAGGCCCAGCATGATCCCTCCTGTTCCGCCGAATGAGGCAAGGTAATTAAGATTCTTATCCTTCATTTGGTTCTTATTGAGCAGCCAGGTATTATTGGCAGAGCCCCTGGCCCCTATGGTGAACCACATTTCATTTTTAGCACCCTTTACCGGCGGGTTGTAGGCGGAAAGGGAAAGGCTGCTGATAAGTGCGGCAATAAGAAGGAATGATACGTGTTTCATGGCTCCCTGGTAAAATTAATTATTTTAAAAGATATTTAACGCCAATATACATGTTAACGCTGTTCCTCCACTGGGCGCGACGTTTCATAAAGTGAAGATAATACCCGTCGACCGCATCACTTCCATATGAGGATGAAGAATAATCCGTGTAATCAGATTTGATCAGGGCAACCATCAGGCCGACAACATCAATTGAAAAGCCCCGGTCAAGTATGAACAAATCTTTGATCACGTTTTGCTTTCCGTAAACATATCCAAGGCTAAGAGTTTTGAAGGGAACATCTTTGAACGTTACATTTCCGGAGCGCAATGAGCCGGTTAAGGCCAGGTAGGCAGCGTCAACGTAGATGGAATCAGGAGATTGTCCTTTCATAAAATTTGCTCCAATATAATATCCGGCATACTTGCCGAAAGGGGCGAGGCCGTCTTTGAATATTCTGTACTGAAAATCCATACCGAATCCGGAAATTTTTGTAAACTGCGGCATAATGAGCATTGAATAATAATTTCCGAATTGATCGTAATCATTGTAGTTGTATGCAGAAAAGACACAGCCGGTCTTAAAATATTTGATATCGAAGGCGATCGCTGATGTCCTTGAAGTGACATAATTCAGGCTTAATTTGTGTGAAAAATTGAAAGCGAAAGCTGTTTTGTTCATCTCCTTTGGATCGATCTCTTCATACGTATAACCATAAGAATCATAGTATGGATTATATGTAACGTAATTGAAGGCCCCGTTAAGGGATGTTCCGCCACGGGCATTCACATTCACGTTAGCCATGGAAAATTCATTGGTATAGCCCAAATAAAGCCGCTTTCCCTGGTATCCGGGAACCTGCGAAAAGCTTGCCGTAGCCGCTAAGCAGCAGATAGCAAAGAAAAGTTTCTTTAGGTTTCTCATGGCTTTTCGTTTACAGGGGTTGATGTTGATTTAGGTGAGCTTTTGATCTGGTAGAACGTGTCATAGATCGTAGCATTAAGCAGATCTTCGTTGTCTTTCAGGTCCAGTTCGTGTTCGGAGAATAGTTCGATCCTTCCTGTCTCAACGTTGAACAGGACAGAGTAGAAGTAAGTATTGTATTTTGGAAGTATGATATAGGGTATGGTCCAGGGCAGGGAATAGATAAGGATAGATGCCGCGATAGCAGTTCCGATGTTACGTTTTTTCTCACGTATACTAACGGTACCCGTCCACATAAAATATTCTGTACCAAAGCGTTTCTTGAGTTCGTCCTTGTACTCGCTGCTGAGCACTAATGCCTGGTTGAAATCCCCGTGATTAAGACGTTCTCCCACCCAGTCGTTGATGAAAGAGAGGTCATTGTATTTATTCACATCTCCTTCCTCGAACATGCTTGGATTAAGAATTTCTGCTTCCAGTTTCAGTTTCATCGCATTGTTTTCCAGGAGGTGATGAAATTCCTTCAGTTTGTCCTCGCCGCTGAAATAACTCACCTTTTCTTTTTTTCGCATATCCATTTTCATATAAAATGGATCTACGATCACGATCTTATCAATGCCAAGGGCCTTATAGCTTTTCAAAGCGAGGGCTTCAGCATTCCATTCGGCAGTCAGGTCGGTCACTTCAGCTACGTCGATCTTAACTGAATCCTCATCATCTCCAGGTCCTTCATCCTCCTCCACTTCTTCTTCCCCTTTCTTCTTGGGCTTTGTTTTAGGTGAAGGCTTCGTTTTTGGAGCAGGTTTTGTCTTTGTCGGGGTTTTTGGAGTTACTTTCTTCTTCTTCTCTTTCGGCTCGGATGCGGCTGCCTTATACATACTGACGAATTTTGTATCGTTCAGGTAATCCGCAAAAGCATATTTGACGAATTCATTAGAGATCGACTTCCCGCTTTTCGTCTTCGGTTTTTTCCGGATCTTGTCGTACTTGCTTTCCTTTTTGTTCTTTTTGACCTCTTCAACCACTTCCTTTTTAGTTGTATCCGGTTTTTGCTCCGGTGGAATAGCTTTGATGATATTCTCCATGGTAAATTCATGCTTTTTTACCAGGATATGCATCAGGCTGTCACAAACCGCCATGGTATTCGGATCACTGTATTGTTGTGTTTGGTTAAGTTTCCAGTTGTAGTGCAGGGCAAGGATGGAGACCTCCATCGGGTTCATCTTATGCAGGATGTTATAAACCTGCTGTGAGCTTCCCTGGATGCTGTCGACATAATCAATGATGTACTCTACATCCGATTTTTCTTTTTTCTTATAGTACATCGCGATACCTCTGTCATAATTCACGGTATAGGTATAGCGGTTGTAGCTGCTTTTATACAATGCGACTTCATAAAGGGACCGCGCAATGATCTCCTTCAGGTAAATATTTTCGGGATACTTTTTCAGGAGCACGTATGCGGAATAGATCGCTTCAGGATATTCAAGTTCCTGCATATAAAGGCGGCAGGTTTCAAAACGGGAAAGGTCCTGAACGTAAATGAATTCTTTTTCAGAGACCACAAAATCCACTCTTCCGAAATTGTCTTTTCCTTTTATTTTATTCTCGACCTCTGTTCTTCGCTTATGGATGTTCGGGTGCGTATGAAGGGAATCTTCATAATCATCGTCAAACTCAATGTCCTTCACTTTGGAAAGGAAATAGTCGTGCGGGATCTTCAGGTATGTATCATTGAAAAAGGTCTTATCAAATTCAAGATCATCAAAAGGCAGGTATGAGAACTGTAGCACGTCAAACAATCCGTCAATAGACTTATAACTGTAAGCTGTCTTATGATAGAGTTCAAGCCCGTCCACATCAGCTTCTGTCTCCTGCTTTTTGTTGAACTTGCTTTTTTCAAGCAATAGCTTCACACCGTTCCTGTTATAAGAGGTTGTCTTCTTATCCATCTTGATGAATTCGAGGTGGGCGGAGATGGCATGTTTCTTTTTGAAGTGAACAAACTCATGACAAAGTACGAAGGCAAGTTGTGCTTCGTTCTCAAGCTGGGAAATAAGTCCTGTATTGACAAGTACAACGCCGTTGTCAAAAGTATAGGCGTTCACAACCGGGGACTTCACCACATAAATACGGATATGATCCTTCAGCTTCGGATCATTTGCAATGATATTGTCTGCAACTTTCTGAACATATTTTGAGATGGGATCGTTGTAAAGTACTTTCCCGCTTTTAAGCACGTTATCGAGGAAGAACGTTGCTGAAATGACGAACCGGGCTTTTTCCTTATCCGCGGTCGATTTACTTTTTGTCAACGCTTCAATATCCTTTTGAGCCTTGGAGGAAGCGCTTACAATGAAGTCATCGGGAAGTTTTCCGGCCGAGGTGATGGGAGTATAATCCTTGCTTAGATCTTGTGAAAAAAGCTGAACAGAGAAGGTAAGGACTGCTAAAAGCAGCATTCGGGAGATTAGCTTTCTCATAGGTCGGATTTATGGTTACCAAAGATATGAATTAGGTCATTAAAAAACACATAATTCGCTGAATTTCAACCCTGCAGCTATCAGTTGAGCAGAATAGGGGTTAAAGAGCTAAAATGCGTGGATTAACGGTTTAGGTTATATCTCAATTCCAATGACCAACACATCGTCAAGCTGATTTAATTTTCCCTTCCATTGTTGAAAATGTTCACGGATCTTTTGTTCGTGTTCCTTAATGGGTGCGATCCGGATCTCACCAAGCAATTTCAAAAAGTTCTTTTTCATCAGTTTTTTTCCTGAAGGCCCGCCGAACTGATCTGTAATTCCGTCAGTAAATAAATAAATGCGATCGCCTTTACGTAATTCAATTTTTGCGTCACCAAATGTCTTTGCCATGCCCCCCGGACCTCCGATGGCATGCTTCCCGGGCTCGTACTCCGTCATTTCTTCTCCTCTGAAATGTATAAGCGGCCTGTTCGCGCCCGCAAAATGGAGGACCAGTTTTTTTGTATGAATGGCGCATAGTGCAATATCCATCCCGTCCCTGGAATCATTGTTTCCTTTTTCCTGCTTCAGTGCTCGTTTAAGTCTTTCGTCCAGTGCGCTCAGCGCCGGACCGGGGGCGTTAATGCTGCTGTCAGTAACAATATGTGTAAGGAGATTGCTTCCCATCATGCTCATGAGGGCGCCCGGAACGCCGTGCCCGGTGCAATCCGCGCAGGCAAGGATGAAATACTCATCTACGCTCGCGTACCAATAAAAATCCCCGCTGACAATGTCCTTCGGCTGGTAAAAAATGAAGGAACCGGGGAATTTATCATGAAGGATCTCCGGTGAGGGAAGGATCGCAAGCTGAATTCGTCGCGCATAATTGATGCTATCCGTTATATCCTTGTTCTTTTCACGTATGATCTCCTCCGTTTCTTTTTGAGAAGTAATATCATGATAGAAAATGCGCACCATTTTTGTTTCAGGCATGAACCTGCCACGCATGTGATAATATTTCTGTCCGATCTTTAGTTCTGCGGAGATCGGCGTTATATCACCGCGACGGAATCTTTCTTGCTCATCCTTGAAAGGCGCCAGCACAGCGTGATCCAGTTTTTTGGAATAAAAATCCGGGAAATGGATCAGCGAAGCCGGATTGAAATAAATGATATTACCGTACAGGTCAAGTTCAATGATAGGGCTGGGGTTTTGCTCCGGAAAGGATGCCAGCCTTGAAAGATTCTTCTCGATCTGTTTGAAATGGGTGACGTCATTGGAATAAACCCGAATAACCTTATCCTCATTAAAAAAAAAGATCTTTTGTTCGAAGATGGAGTTCCCGATAACATTCTCACACTGAAAATCCTTTTTGGAATCCATCCCCTTCTTAACCTCTGCTAATAGCGGATGTTCCCAGCCTTTTTCCTTAAGATCAGGAAAACGTTCACGCGCGGCAGGATTCGAATAAACGAGTTCACCCCCAAAACCCATCTCTACAACCGGGTTGGGGTTTTGTTCAGGAAAACTGGCAAGACGTTTAATATCAGCCATGCATCACTTTTGTCTCTAAGATAGCCTAAAAACATCTTCCTTAATGATGCTGAATACGCTGAAGCCGTGCAACTTACGGTGAATTACAACTGTCTTATCTGACGTGAAGAAGTTCTTTCTTTTCATTTTATTCGTTTTAATCGGCTATGGCCAGACCAGGGCTTGCTCACCTGTCCTAGTCCCAACCCTTGTAAGTCAGACACTTAGCTTTCCGAATCTTAGCCTTATGTGGTCGAGCAACACCACCTATAATTGCTCCTATTATATAGAGGTTGAGATCGTCTGTGATAACGGGAACTTCAACGGCCTGGCGCCTTTCTTTGTGTCACCTACTATTGCTAAAACATTCACCCCTTATCCTTATCCGGTTCAAAGTATTAACGTATCGACATTATGCGCGGGAACAACTTATAAATTCAGAGCAAGGGAAGTGTACCCACCTGTGACCTTTAGTCCCTGGACGGCTACTTTTACTTTTACAACTCCAGGTGTATTTGTTCAGCCTACAGTTTCGCTGACCGCAAGCCCGGCAATGCTTTGCGTGCCTCAAACATCTCAGCTGAATGTTACGATCAACAATTCATGCGGAGGTTCCACGCCTACTTATTCCTGGACTCCGGCAGCCTTCGTGAACAACGCAACCATCGCCAACCCGATCGCTTCTCCTACTGCAACAACAACTTACACATGCGTTGTGACCGGCGGACAGTTGGGATGTTGGACCGCTTCGAACACTGTTACCATAACAAGCACCGTTCCGCCAGTTGCGGGCACAGCTACCGTTGTTCCAAATCCGATCTGCAATGGTGATCCCGTCACACTCACTCTAACCGGTTCCACCGGAGCCATTCAATGGCAATCCGGCCCAACGGCAGCAGGACCCTGGACAAATATTCCGGGAGGAACAACAACGCCTTACGTTACCGCACCGCTTATCGCTAATACTTGTTTCCAGGCTGAAGTGACAGGTTGTGGTGTTGTGATTTCCAATGTGGTTTGCGTGACGATGAATCCTTCCGCTACATCAGGAAGTAATGTTCAGATCTGCCAGGGTTTCGGTACAACACTTAATGCCACAGGCGGTGGAACGTATGCCTGGGCGCCTGCGGCGACTTTAAATAACGCCACACTTGCGAATCCTGTTGCGACTCCGAGCGCGACAACCACATATACCGTAACCGTAACGAATGGTAATTGCACAGCCTCCTCAACTGTTACCGTAACGGTTGTGCCTTTACCGGTCATTACTTTTTCAGGGATCGACACAACAGGATGTGTTCCCCTTACTGTTACATTCTCCAACAGCACCCCGAATTCGGTGAACTGCCTCTGGAATTTCGGCGATCTGCAGACATCAACTTCTTGCGGTAATCCTGTTACGCATACTTACACGAGCAGCGGTATCTATTCTGTCAGTCTTACCATTACGGATAATAACGGCTGCGTCAATACCTCCACGCATACGAATATGGTTGATGTATATGGTCTGCCTGTTGCATGTTTTACAACATCACCTCAGCCAACCTCTATATTGAATGCACTTATTTCATTTGCTGATTGTTCATCCGGCGCTTCATCCTGGCTCTGGAGTTTTGGCGATGCGCTGAATTCAACATCCACCTTACAAAATCCGTTCTTTACCTATGAGGACACCGGAGTGTTTCAAGTAGAACAGGTGGTTTGTACCTCGAACGGATGTTGTGATTCCGTCTCGTATACCGTAAGGATCGGACCTGCTTTCACGCTCTTCGTCCCGAACGCATTCACGCCGAACGCAGACGGCCATAACAACGAGTTCTATCCGAAAGGATCGGGATTACAAGAGCAGACTTATTCACTTTGGATCTATGACCGCTGGGGAACCCTGATCTTTTCAACCAACGACTGGAACAAACACTGGAACGGCAAGGTTGATGGCAAATCAGCGTATGTCCAGGAGGATGTTTATGTCTGGAAGATAGAGGTGAAGGATGTGTTCTCGTATCAGCATTCATTTGTCGGGTATGTTACGGTGGTGAGGTGATCAGTTTTTCAAAGTCCACCCAGCAGCTACCCCTGCCCAAGGTAAAATAAAAAAATCTCGCGGGTTGATAACAATTAGGTTCGGATCATTTGAGCCAAGAAAAAAGTCCATAAATATAATAGGAGTAATACCTGCCTTAAAAAAAAATCCTCCCTCTGATTTTTGAAAACGATAGCCGATCCTTAAGGATGATTGGAGAATGAGCGAATAAAATCGCAAGGAATCCGGATACATTATTGCATCCAGAATAGTGGTAACCCCGATGCCAATCTCAAAGTGATTCGGTGGACTGCCTTTCAGCCATGAAAACTCAAGGGGTATTCCTATGTATTGTCTTGGCTCAGCAAGTGGCGGTATATACATTATTCCAATCCTTCCGCTCAACCGGATTTTTCTTTGATTCTTCAGGATACGATCATAATTAAGGGAATACCAATATGAGCTTCCGCCGACCTCGACAAAGAATGTGTTTTTCTTTACGAGGCTGGAATCCTGAGACATCATCCCATGAAAAGAAAAAACCAAAAAGGAGGCAACGAATATCTGTCGAACCATATTCATTCGTGTTAAATGTAAGTAGGAGAACGAACGTAATAGAGGCCTACATTTCAAATACCGACTACTCGAACCTGTAAATGTTAACATAGCCCTTTCCGTAAACCGACCATGAGAAGAAGGGTAAATCTATCAGGCTTAAATTTATGTCTATTGTTTGATAATATTCGTCTTTCCCGTGCATCCGGCACTTGATTTTATAATCAGTATTTTGAATTTTAACTTCCCAAATGTTTGGCCCATGATCCTTTTCAAATGTAACACCTAATAATCTGTAGGGGTAAAGTGAGAGTTCAAAATAATTATTATTGGCTGCCGCATATCTTGGCAGTTCCAATTTAAACCACGAAGTCAACTCTACAGGAGTGGGATAAATATCAGACTTATGAACATCTTTTATTTTATCGATCACTTGGACCCAATCAGGTATTGGGAATTCACCGTCTCTAAGAATGGTGTATAGTATCCTGTATTCGCTATTTGGTGAATTATCATAGCGATAGATTATTTTAAAGAAGTTAATATAGAACTCGGGCTTAATCACATGTGCGGGGAGAATTGGGTGAACCTTTCTCGAGATACTCGGTTTCCTCTGTTTGCTTGGTTTTCTGTTGCGCGGGAGAGTGCCGATCAAAACATTCACGCCAATTGGGGCCAGCAAATTGCCGAGGTGGTTCTTGATATTAAAGGAGGGCAGAAAGGGCAGAGGCTGAGGTATGTCAAGTTTGGGATTGGAGGGGTGATACCCGTTAAAGCAGTACCACTCCTGGAAAACATTTTCTTCCCCGACAAAACAGGGACGGGATTCATCCTTCTTCCATACGTTCTCAACCCGCGGAGGCGTCTTTTTTGTTAAACAGAACCACGTTTCCTGAAACATCGTGATTAGAATTACTTTTTTTTAACTAGTAAGTGCTTACATTGATCACCGGATTTTTATTTTTTAAATGTCCATCCTACAGCAACACCACCCCAAAGACCAATAAATGAATGACCCTCATCATTAATAAGGATTACATCCGGGTCGCTCGATCCAAGATAAACAAATCTTCCTGCATAAAGTATCAAACCAGCCTTAAAAAAGATTCGATCACCCGGCTTTTGAAAACGATACCCCAGCCTGATCAATGCATTGAACGTCATGTGGTAAAAATAAACAAGAGATCTTTGTTCGTCTTTATAGGAAACATAATAAGATGTAAAACCCATTCCCATCTCCAGGTGATGATCCTTAGGGCCACGGATTAATAACCCCTCAACTGTTAACGCGGCTGAGGCTGTTCGTCCATTAAACCTTGGCCATATCTCTACACCTCCTCTAACCGCCTGCCAGCGTGATACACTTCGAATTCTGACACGCTCAAAATTAATTGAATAAAACGTTGTATTACCTCCAATTTCAACAAAAAGGGCATTATTTACAACTTTTGCAGTATCAAGGCAACTGGCTCTTATCGGAAATAAAACCAGGCACAGTATTATCGAATAAATCCTCAAAGCCGCACGCAAACCTGATGGAATTTACATAGTTCGAAGAATATTAACGTACCCCCCCTGATCGTACACAGTCCACGAAAGTCCAGGGGCTGAGATTAAACTTATTTCAATTGCGATTCTCTGGTACCAATCAGTTGGATCATGCATTTCGCAGTAAAAAACGTTGGGGAGATTTGGAATCCACACAGGATGAGTGTTGACACTATTATATGACCGATCCTTATCATATTCAAACGTAACTCCTATCAATAAATAGGAGTTAGGTGAATTGAAAATACCACCCTCAGCACTATGCGTATTGACTATTTTTTTCCATGTCGTTAGATAAGTGCCTATCTCATTTCTTTTGACTTTTTCTATTTCAACCGCATCCATAGGGGTGGTGTTTTGCAAAGAATTATTACGATAAAAATTGTAGCTTATCCTATAATCACTCTTGCCAATGGGTTGATAATGGTAAATAATTTTAAAAAAATTAATATGATATTCAGTGATCGCTTGCGGTGTCACAATCGCCGGTAATTTCCTGGAGATACTCGGTTTCCTCTTTTTGCTTGGTTTTCTGTTACGCGGGAGTGTGCCGATCAAAACATTCACCCCAATTGGGGCCAGCAAATTGCCGAGGTGGTTCTTGATGTTAAAGGAGGGCAGAAAGGGCAGGGGCTGAGGTGTGTCAAGTTTGGGATTGGAGGGGTGATACCCGTTAAAGCAGTACCACTCCTGGAAAACATTTTCTTCCCCTACAAAACAGGGACGGGACTCATCCTTCTTCCATACGCTCTCAACCCGCGGAGGCGTCTTTTTGCTGAACAAGGCCGTGTTTCCTGAAATATCAGTGATCATGTTTGCTTCGTTACATTATGCCGGATGAGTCCATTCCAGGACTTCCGCATGTATGTTGAATGATTCAGCATTCTCCGTTGTTGCCTTGAGTATCCATCCTGGTTTAAGCGAAAAGCCCCTTCCCTCAAAGTTAAGCCTATAATAGAAACTGGATGCCGTGGCGGATTTTGTTATGGCCGGAACGGGAATTTCCTTCAGGATGTTGGTTGTGCTTCCTGGAATGGTCAAAAACAGCCTGATCATGCCGGGAGTGGTGGATACCTGGGCTTTAATGATAAGATTTGATATGAGAGAGCCTTTGTTGCCGCCACCGGCGGTGAAAATGGTGTCGTAAGCGCCCGTTGTGCCGTCAAGATTGGAGTTTGCCGTTGAAATGGTCACCATGGTGCAATTACTTGCAGAATAATTGGCGCTTTCAGGTCTTACGGAAGTTGTATAATATGCCCAGTCCAGGCCTTCTGCGATGACGCTGAATGTTTCACTGTTTTGAGTGGAGGCTTTTAAGATGGCATTAACCTCCAGGTGTAAATTCAAAACAATGCTGGTCTCAAATGCAGGGTCCGTGGATGATATTGTCTGGGCAGGAATATCCACTTCCCTGATAAGACGTGTCGTAACGCCGTCATACACAAACAACCTTACAATGCCGTGCGTGGTATTACCACGCGCTTTTATGGTGACTGTCTTTACAAATGTTCCGCTTGAAGCCGCTGTGAGTACCGTGACATAAGCCCCCGTGCTCCCGTCAAGATTTGCATTGGCTGTTGTCAGAACTCCGATGCCTGTATTTGCCGTGTATTGTGTCTCCGCTGCCATGTATGTTTCTTAACGTTTAACGCATGAAAATATTATGCCGGGTATGTCCAGTCCAGGCCTTCAGCCACAACGTTCATGGCTTCGCTCTTTTCCGTTGAAGCCTTCAGTGACCAGCCTGATTTTAAGGCGAATCCGCTATTTTCAAAATCCACCGTTTCAGAGAAACTCTGTGCGGAAGCTGATTTCGTGGTAGCCATGACGGGAATTTCCTTCAACAGTTTTGTATTGGTTCCATCATAGAGAAACAACCTTATCATCCCTGCGGTGGTGGTTACCTGTGACTTGATCGTGACACTCTTGATCTGAGTTCCGCTTGAAGCGCCCGTTACAATGGCCGTGCTGATGGTTCCCGTGCCGTCAAGATTCGCGTTGGCGGTGTTAACGGTCTGTATCCCTGTATTGGCAGTGTATTTACTGCTTTCCGGCCTGACGGAGCTGGCATAATAAGTCCAGTCAAGCCCCTCTGCGATCACGTTCATGCTTTCAGCCTTTTCCGTTGAAGCCTTCAGGGACCATCCGCTTTTCAGGGAATAATTAAGCGGAATAGTAGTTTCATAGGAAGGATCGTTGGCTGCTTTGGTAACTGCAGGGATCTCCACCTCTGTCAGAAGCTTCGTGTTCGTACCGTCATAAACGAAGAGCCTGACCACGCCCTGTGTTGTGCTTACCTGGGCTTTTATGGTTACCGTTTTGATAAGGGTGCCACTGGAAGCGCCCGTTATGATGGCATTGCTTATAGTACCGGTGCCATCCAGGTTGGGATTAGCGGTGGATACGGTCTGCATCCCTGTATTTGCTGTGTATTGTGTTTCTTCAGCCATTTGGATTTGTATTAATGATTAGGAAGATAGTTTATGCAGGATAACTAAGATCAAGGGATTCGGAGATAACTTTGAAGGTCTCTGCTTTTTCAGTGGAAACGCGTATCTCCCAGCCGGATTTCAGCGCGAAGCCCTCGTCGAAGCGAACCTCCCGCTGAAAGGCGCTGGCTGTAGAAGATTTGGTGACGGCTTCAACAGAAACTTCCCGGAACAGCTTTGTGTTTGTGCCATCATACAGGAACAATCGGACCATTCCCGCGGTTGTATTCTGAATGGATTTTATAACAATGCCCTGAACATTCGTCCCGCTTGAAGCCAGGACGCTGCTCATTATTCCTGTGCCATCCAGGTTTGTATTGGCAGTGGCAATGGAAGCAGCGTTATTGTAAGCAGTGTATTTGGTTGTGTCGGTCCTGACGGACGAGGTATAATAAGCCCAGTTCTGTCCTTCAGCTATCACATTGAAAGATTCTGCTTTTTCAGTGGATGCTTTCAATATCCAGCCCGACTTCAGACAGAAATTCAGCGGAACAACGGTTTCAAATGCAGGATCAGCAGCGGATTTTGTCACGGCAGGGATCTCTACTTCACGAATCAGCTTTGTAACGGTGACCTCTCCGTTATTGAACGTAAGAAAAAGCCTCACCATACCCTGCGTGGTAGAGACCTGGGCCTTGATGGTAACAGTTTTTATAAGTGTTCCGTTTGAGGCGGCTGTGAGAACAGTTCCCAAACTCCCTGTTCCGTCCAACAGGGAGTTTGCCGTTGAGACCGTGACCATCCCAGTATTCATTGTGTACTGTGTTTCTGCCGCCATGTTTGATGCAGTTATATTATTTGTTTCTATGCCGGGTAAGCCATATCCAGCCCTTCTGCCGTAACAATGAATGTCTCACCTTTCTCAGTTGAAGCGGTGAGAACATAGGTCGACTTCAGATAATAGGGTTCCGGAATTTCACCGATGTACGTCTGATGTTTCGAATCCTGTGTAAGAGCAGGAACCTCTATTTCCCTTAACAGGTAATACGTAGATGATATCTTTAAGAATATCCTGACCATTCCCTGGGTAGTGCTTCCCTGCGCTTTGATGGTGACCTTCTTTACCAGTGTTCCGTTCCCGGCTCCCGTAATAATATCCACGATCGTTCCCGTTCCGTCCAGGTTGGTATTGGCGGTTGAAAGAACAGCAATCGCTGTGTTGCCGGTGAATTTTATACGCTCCATCAGCATGTACCCGGTGCGGTTGATGTCAGCGCTTGATACCGGCAGTTCCGCACCGGAGTACGAATAAACATTTTCTTTGGGATTTTTCATGTATTCAAAAGGCTTGCTGCTTTTTCAAAAACTTTTTTCAAAACTGAGTTATGAGCAAATTACGAACATTGGGGGGGGTATTTCCTAATGATCCGACTTTTGGTAGTTAACAATCACGCATAAGTGCGTGCGTTTGAGGTTAGAAAAATTAGTTTTGGGATGAAATGGAATTGTGGAGGGAACGATTTAGGAAATAATCAAACTACCCGGGTGATCACCACTTAATAAGCTTATAACAATACGTTTTCTCCCTGCTTCCTATCAATAAGGTATACAGTCCGCTTCCCTTATCATCCAGATTGATCAGAAGCTTCCCCGCAGGATGAATTTCACAATACACCAGCTGTCCTGTTTGGGAATAAACTGAGACTAACAGGAAACCAATTGCTACAGATGATGCATCAATCGTAAATTCTTCGGAAAAAGGATTCGGATAGATAATAAATCCCGGGGCTGGTGTGAATTCGTGGATACTATTGCAGATGTTCACGATAACGGATGCGCTGTCGGAGGTTCCCGTGCAGCCGTATATATCTGTCACCATCACGTAAAAATAAAAGGTATCCTCAGAAAGTGTATCCGGTACAAGCCAGGAAGAAGTCGTGGCGCCGGTGTTCCAAAGATAGGTGGTGTAACCTGTTTGCGTACTCATAGGAAGACTGTCGCCAAAGCAGATCACGCTTGTTGACGGAATAACAGTTGGTCTTGGCGAGACACAGAACCTGGCGAGAAAGGCATCGGTATTTCCGCCATATACCGGCATGAAAGATCCTATGGATGAAATGCTGTCCGGACTCGAGGTTTCTCCGAAAAGATAAACAGTATTATTCTTGTCGAGAGCCACGCCCCTGCCGAAATCGCCGGAGGAGCCTCCATAATATGTGCTGAGATCTCTTGTGCCATTGATCCGGAAGCGACAAAGGAAGGCATCATAATTCCCCGGTGAAGAATTAGCAGTTTGCCAGGCGCCGGTCGTGCTGATATTATTTGTGCTCATGGTGGAGCCGCTTAGCAGGAGGTCCCCGTTGTTATCCAGGATAAGTTCGGAAAGATAATCCACATCGTTGCCTCCTACATAAGTACCCCATTGTCGTATACCTGTATTATTAAATGCTGCAATAAAGGCGTCATCCGCGCTGGAGATCGAAGATTGAAAAGATCCAGTTGTTGCTATTGCTGCAGCGCTGGTTGTATTTCCGGCAACATACATGTTTCCTGAAGAAGAAATTTTCAGGGATGTCACCTGGTCATTTCCCGCATCCCCGTAGTAAGTTGCCCAAAGCAGTGAAACACCCGTACTGTTGAATTTTGCAATATAGGCATCCTGTCCGCCGCCAAATACAGTCTGATGACTTCCGATGGTTGTCATGTTCAATGGCGAAGTAGTAAAACCTCCAATGAAAACATTGTTGCTGAGATCTGTGCCTACACAAAGCCCTTCTTCCGTACCCTGGTCGCCATAATAGGTGCCCCATATACGCGTTCCTGTCGGACTGAACTTGGCAAGAAAGGCATCAAAAAGGAACACCAAATTCTGCTGCCAGGTTCCTACGGTAACAATTGCATTCGGACTTTCAGTATGACCGGCAATGATCACATCACCATTGGAATCAACTGTTACGCCGTTCGCAATGTCGTGCTCAATCCCTCCGTAATAAGTTGCCCATTGCAATTGTCCGTTTGGATCGAATTTGGTAAGGATGGCATCGTCAATGCCGCCTCCGTATGTCGTTTGGTGGGCGCCAACACTTGCAATGCTTGTGGTGCTGAAGGTATTTCCGCATCCATAAACGGTTCCATCCGGAAGGACCTTTATTCCCCAGAAAACATCCACGCTTTCCCCGCCAAAATACGTTCCCCATACACGGGTACCGGCGGAGGTAAATTTTACAAGATACGCGTCGAAGCTTGCGTTGATCGTGGTTTGGTAAGTTCCGCTTGTGGCAATGTTCATATTCGAAAGTGTGTAGCCTGCGAAGTAGATATTGTTGAGGGTGTCGGATCCAACAGCATTACCATAATCAATAACCGCATCGCCGTAATAAGTGCCCCAGATCCGGGAAGAGGAAGGATCGATGATGAAGGTTTTAGTATTATTTATTACTGTAAAGAATGAAAGGATGTTGTCTTCAAGTCGCATTTCAACGGGAACATTCTTTCCCGGAGTATCCTGGTAGAAGCTCAGCGGAATTTCTTCCCGTGCATGACCGATCCCGGTAAAGATATTAAGCCCGGTACACGGAGAAACAGACAATTCCTTTGCGCCCAGGAATTTCAGTTTTATTTTGGCAATATCTGAACCCGGTCTTAGAATGATATTGTATTTCATTGGAGAAGCAGGATCGCCGGTTGCGATGAACTCAATATCTGTTGAGGGGTATACATCATGATAGATGATCCGTTCGTAACTACAGACGCCGGATATACTAATCCCGTTCAGAAAATAGTTGTCGTACCCATTTCCTTTGTTCTTTGATTCGAGAGAAGAAGAGGACCCGCCTTCAAAGACCACATCAACCCTGTCGTAAACAATAGGAACTGGAGCCTGGAGTTCATTCGCTAATATTTTTTTATCGGCAATTGGGACAGGAAGCGTGCGATCAAGGCGAAAGAATTCGTAGGAGTACCCGTTTTTGTTCAGATGAATATTCAGACCCGGACTACGAAGGGTATAAAGCACGTCATTGTTTGTTTTGCCATGCTGATCTACGATCTGTCCCTTGTTTTCAAGAAACAGGTTCGTTGATCCTTTATTTGCAAATGAGGCTAAGTTGAAGACTATTAGCAGTATCGGGAGGAGCGCCCCGGGGACTTTAAAAACTCTGGTAAGGAACAAGGGCATAGTATCCCAAAGATAAGATTCACCGGCCAATCGGGGAAATGCCCTCCGGAACCCCTTTCATTTGAGGTTAAGGCCGGATTTTCAACAAATTAAACCGTTCATCCCATGCTATATTTGGAACATCCGGATAAAGTAACTTTGTATTGTATGCGATACGTATTTCTAAGCGGCCTTATCTGCATTTCTGCGGCTCTTTTTTCCCAGGATACGGTTAAAACGATACGCGCGATCAGGATCGCTGATGCGCCTAAGATCGACGGGATACTGGATGAGGAAGTGTGGAAGAATGTTCCCATTGCGACCGATTTCATTCAGGATGAACCGGATTACATGAAACCTTCCACACAAAAGACAGAAGTTAAGGTTGTTTATGATAATAGCGCGATCTACGTCGGGGCATTTATGTTTGACACACATCCCGACAGTATTTTATATGAGTTGGGTAACCGCGATGAGCAAGGGTTAAATACGGATGCTTTTGCGGTTGGATTTGATACATACAACAAGCTTATTGATGCTTATATTTTCGGCGTTTCTGCCTCCGGCGTCCAGATGGATGTCAGGGTAGAGGATGAGACGTACGATGCCGTATGGTTCAGCGCGGTGAAAAAGAGTGAATTGGGCTGGTGCGCGGAATTCCGTATCCCTTACTCCGCTTTTCGTTTCCCGGACGCTAAGAATCAACTCTGGAGAGTTGAATTTCAGCGCGACATCCGCAGAAGAAGGGAAACCTGCCGCTGGACGTTCGTGCCGAAGGATAAAGAGAATTTTCTCCAATTCTTCGGATTGCTTGAAGGAGTTTCCGATATCAAGGCTCCATTGCGTCTCTCCTTCACGCCTTATTTATCCGGATACGCCGAATCGGCTCCTGATTATGACGAAAGCGGGAATATTGTCACCGCGAATTCCTTTTCATATAACGTTGGGGCCGACATCAAATATGGCATTGATGAACGTTTTACGCTGGATATGACCCTGCTGCCGGATTTTGGGCAGGTGCAGAGCGACAACAAAGTGAAGAATCTTTCTTATCGCGAGATCACTTACGAGGAGAACCGCCCTTTTTTCAAGGAGGGAACGGAATTATTCTCCAAGAATAATTTATTCTATTCAAGGAGGATAGGCAAAACACCAACGCTGTTCTATTCGGTGCCTTATTTGTTGAATTCGGGGGAGGTGATCCTCAAAAATCCTTCACAGGTAAAGCTTATCAATGCCTCAAAGCTCTCCGGCAGGACGAACAACGGCCTGGGAATTGGAATATTCAACGCGATTACAGATAATATGTATGCGGAAGTGGAAGATTCGCTGGGAAATAAGCGGAAGATACTGACGGAGCCGTTGACGAACAGCAATATCATTGTCGTCGACCAGCAATTAAAAAATAGTTCATCCGCGTATTTTATCAATACGAATGTGGTCCGGGACATGCAATGGAATGATGCCAATGTCACCGGCGCGGGCGTAGATCTGTATAATAAGCAGAATACGATCGAGTTTTCGGCAAGCGGAGCGCTTAGCCAGCTTTATTCGAAGACGGATACTACTACCGGTGTCTTCAACGACCTCCTTGGATACAAGTATTATCTCGGGCTTGAAAAGGTAGGCGGAAATTATAATTATGGCCTGAAGTACGAGGCGCTCAGCAACACATTCGACCAGCGTGACCTGGGGTATTACAATACGAATAATTTCAGGAATTATGTCGCGTTCCTGGAACATGATCAGTTCAAACCCTGGAAAATATTCCGCTTTTCGGAATGGAGTGTCAATACATCCTACTCGGATAATTTTACTACGGCAAAACGGACGGGGTTGCAGCTCTCACTTAACACGTTCACCATGCTGATGAATTACCTCGGAGTCTTTGTTGGCGCGGAGATATCGCCTTTTAAAAACTATGATTATTATGAGCCGAGGGTGGAAGGGATGTATTATATCAACCGGAGGTATTATTATTCGTACGCCGGTTTCAGCACCGACTACAGGAAAAAAGTCGCGTTGGATCTGAAAGGGAATTTCGCCCGGTACATCAACGAGGGGATACCCGGCACCTTCTGGGGTATTGACCCGGGCCTGAGGTTTCGTATCAACGATAAATTCTCCATTTTCTATTCCGGTGGGTATAGCTTTGATGCCTATAATGAAGGATTCGTAACCATTGATAGCACAGGAGATGTCATTTTTGGCGGACGGATACTTGAAACGGTGGCAAATAATCTGCGTATCAAATATATTTTTACGCCAAACATGTCTTTATCCCTGAACGGCAGACATTACTGGAACACCGGGAAGTACGTACAGTTCTTCTCACTCCTCAATGATGGTTCTCTTTCGATCAACAACTATCATGAAGAGCTGCATGACTTCAATTACAATGCATTCAATATCGATCTTGTTTACTCCTGGATATTCTCGCCCGGCAGTAATCTTTCCATAGTTTATAAGAATGCCATCGAGACAGACGAACTACTGACCATTTTTCCGAGGTTCAGTGAGAACTTTGGAAATACGCTGGCGTCACCGCAAACCAACAGTATTTCAATCAAGTTCCTGTACTACCTGGATTATCTATCTCTCAGGAAGAAATAAAAAAAGGCCTACCGGAATGGCAGGCCTTCTAAAGTACCAGGTGATCTTTAGTAGACCACGATCTTTTTAATGGATTCATTCTTGCCGTTCGAAACCTCGATCATGTACACGCCTTTACCGGCTGCAGTGATGTCGATCTTCTTAGAGAATTTACCGGAGAAATCATTTGCCTTTTCCTCATAGATCACTTTTCCGATCGCGTCCATTACCTTGATGGTATAATCATCTTTGTTAATGGTCTCGAAGGAAAGATCGAATGTTCCGAAGTTAGGGTTTGGATAAACCATGAATGAACCGTTAGCGAAAAGCTCTTCAACGCTGGAGCAGGTATATACGGTTCCAGTCACAGGATTTCTTCCTGTATTACAAACGATATCCGTGTAATCCCAGAAGTAGAAGAAATAGTAGTATCCGGGACTTCCGGCATTACTGTTCGTAATGTTGATACTTGGTGAAGTGTAAGGATACACAGCGCCGGAGGAATTCCTGTACAAGTCAACTAATCCACGGCATTTTATAAAGTAATTTGTGCCGGGATAAACCTTGAAGTTAACGGGTACCGTTACCGCCGTTGCCGGGCTTGCAGGAATGAAGATCGTCGTGTCAAGGTACGTGTTGCCCTGAGGATCGATGATCTCAATGGTCCTGTTGCCGGCCGAGTTGCTGAATACGTCAACGCTGTTGATGATAACCGGGGTCAGGACATCAAAGTAAAGTCCCCTGATATCGTTCGCAACGAACATGGAGCCTGCGCCAATGGTATAGTCGACAGGTCCAACGTTATTGGTGCTTCCCGACGGGAAGGTTTCATCCACCCAATATGTTGTGGTTGCAGTAATGTTCGGCGAATACGTATTTCCTGTGGCAAGTAAATTTCCGCCACCCGGAGCATCCCACCAGCGTACCGTACCGGGCTGAGAAGGAGTAGCAACGAGGTTAACAATACCACCCGGAGCGCAAACAGAGTCAGGTGTTGTAGTTGGCGCCGCATACGGGCTCGTTGCGATCGTGATGTAATTTGTAAAGGTGGCAGTATCCGTTCCGGTTGAGTTGGAAACAGTCAGCGTAACGGCGTACGTGCCGGCAGCGCTATAGATCACAAGCGGATTTTGAGCGCTGGATGTTGCAGGGCTTCCGCCGGGGAATGTCCATGCCCAGGTCGTTGGTTGTCCCGGTGAATAATCCGTGAACTGAACCGCAGCGCCCGGACAAGCGATCAACTGATCTCCTGCAAAATTAGCGACAGGAGCGTAGTTGCCGGGAACATAGAAGTCCGATTCCCATAATCCGCGTCCATACGTTGAGCAACGAAGTTTGTTCGTCGGGTTGAAGATCTCGATCTGTGTTACCACTACATTCGGTAAACCTGTAGAGAAAGGTTGCCATGTGCTCATAGCGCCATCTTTGAAGAACACGCCCGCATCCGTTCCGATGTAGAGGTCGTCATTTCCACCGGGCTTGAATGTGATGCAGTTGATCGGAATATTCGGAAGCGAAGGTGAAAGATTTGTCCATGTAACACCCTGATCGGTTGTCTGGTAAACTTTATTGGAATTTGTATACCCGGAATAGGTGACCCAGGCTTTATTTTGATCTGTGTTATGCGTTGCGATATACGAGATGTTCCCGGGAGGAAGCGTTGTAATGGTTGTCCAGACAACTCCGTTGTTAGTTGTTTTATAAAGTGTAGAACCTTTGGCGACCCAGATGACGTTTACGTTGGCAGGATGAACCGCAAATTGCGTTACAGTCTCTGTTGCCAGGCCGGGAAGCGTTCCGAGAGCTGTCCAGGATGTTCCTCCGTTCGTGCTCCTGTACAGGTTTTGGAAGCCGGTATAGATCGTATTGAATATAGTTGGGCTTTCTTTCCATGGGCAAACCCATGCGGCGGTGCCGGGAGGAGTTGCGCAGGCGGAGAAAGAAGCGCCGCCATTCGTGGAACGGTTCATGGCTCCGTTGTAATACTCAGCCCACATATAGAGGTCGTTTGTACGTGCGATGAAACAAAGCATGCCGTCTCCTCCGAGAATAGATTGCCATGTTCCGTTGTAACGGGAAGTTCCGTTATCCTGCCATCCCTGGATATTCAGGTTAGCGGTAGTAGCGGAATGCCCGAAACCGTACATCTGTGCGATCTGTAGGTTATTACTCATTTCAGTCCATGAACCACCGCTGTTTGTTGTCCTGTAAACCCCGCCATCGCAAGCTATCCAATATGTGGTGCTGCCGGTGAAAAGGATATCATGATAATCAACGTGTGTGCCTGCGCCGTTATTCGCCCAACTTGTACCGCCATTGGTAGAACGAAGGAACTGTGTTTGCCCTCCAAGAATTACTTCATCACGGTTCGTTGGAGAGCTCGCAACGCAGAGGTCATACCATTGCTGGTTACCAATATTGGGTGTGCTGCGAAGGGTCCAGGTTGTACCACCGTCCGTAGAGCGATAGAATCCCTGCGTTCCATAGTTAGGAGCAGGAAGACCGGCGATGATATAAAGATAGTTTGCATCAGCAGCAGTTGTAGCAATTGCCATACGGCTGACCTGGGTTGGAGTTGGCAGCCCTGTTGTGATATTGGTCCAGCTGGTTCCAAAATTTGTTGAACGGTAAAATTGTCCGCCTACAGCATAGACTGTTTGTGAATTGGTAACATTCAGTTCCATATCCTTGAACGAGCCGGCTTGTGCAAGGGTCCATGTAACAGCTGCATCTGTACTCTTATAAATTCCACCTGAGGTGCACACAAGAAGATTGCTGGTGTTGGTAGGATCAATGAGTACTTTACTCATTTGGCGGTATTGTGCAGGAGCGAATGAAAGTCCGGTAGGCAGCCAGGTTGTTCCGCCATCAATTGATTTCAGAAGTCCGACTGTATTGTTATCTCCCGCATCTCCGTCGCCGGTAGCCATATACATGATCTGAGTATTGGTAGGATCAATGGCAATATCCGTACAACCTATCACCTGGTCGAGGTTATCCGTGTTGGAAGACCAGCTTACACCTGAATTGGTTGATACCCAAAGACCACCGCTTGGTGAGCCGGTATAAATAGTTGTTGGAGTTGTTGGATGGACCCTTACAAAATTACAGCGACCGGCACCCGTCATGTTTGTAACGTTCGGGGGGCCGATGTAAGACCAGTTACCGGCCATGAAATCACCGTTCTGCTTTTTGTACTGAGTCATTTCCCTATAGGCCAGGGATGGATCGAAACGTTCACCATTGGGTCCGCAGCGTGGGGCGTTGAACCACTCCCATCGCTTGTATAATTTAAAGCCGGGAACTTTCACTTCACCTCTTTCATTGCGAGGAGAGTTGATATTTTGTTCCATCTCTGCTTTCTTGGCAGTATAATATGTGTTGAAGGCTTTCTGAACATCATAAAAATTGACTTCAGGGTCCTGCATCATTTTCACCCAGTCGGTGGTTTGAGCGTTCTGCGCATTGATCGTAAATGCGAAAAGCACCAGGATTGCGAGTAAAAATCGATAGATCTTGTTCATAGGAGGATTGTTTTTAATTGGGTTCAAAAATTGGAAGTAGTAAACATAGTCTATTCCCGCTAAAAATCAAAATGTTATTGATTCACAAGCTTGTTATTAGGGTGGGATTCAGGGGGTTAGAAGAAGCCTATTCGTACGGGTGAATCGTAGATAGCGACCGGCAGCCGGGTTATCGAATATGTTCCTTATAATACCGTTAACGCTGAGGACCAACGCTCCGCCCCATGTTGAAATTCCTGCCTTTGCTTTTTCTTTCTGTTTGTGGATTTGGCAAAACATGCCATGTGAATATGTTGGTTGATGATGTATCGTATCATCATTCGATAAGCTCCGTCACCCTAAATTATTGTGAACAGGAATTGATCAGTACACAATTGGAGATATGGCGGACTGACGGGCACTTCGCTTCCTGCCAGTGGTATCTGAATGATGAATTGATAGAATATGCAGCAACCTCTTCTTTTTTTGCAGGCAGTGCGGGAGTTTATAGCGTGCATTATACATACTGGTGCGGTGGTCCTGCAGGCTTCTATCTGATCGAAGGCGATGCGACATTTAATCTTATCCTGTATGAAGTGCCGGTGCCTGAAATATTTCTGTCGGGTAATGAGCTTACCACGGAGCTGACCGGATATTCCTTTCAATGGTTCAATGGAGCGGATTCAATAGTTGGCGCTATCTACAATATGTATAAGCCAACTGAAGACGGCACATACAAATTGAGGGTGCGAAATTTTTATGGCTGTGAAAATTATTCCTTGCCGTATGAACTCAAATTGGTTGATCTATGGGATAACCTTAATGAAAATTTTTATGCCGGAATGGTTTATCCGAATCCGACCCTTGGCATTCTGCAACTGGAATATTCTTTGGAAGGATCGCACGCCGCCGCGCTCGCCATTTATAATTTATCGGGTGAAAAGGTTTCGGAATATACATTAGAGCCCGGACTGAATGTAACTTTCACAATGCATGAAGAAAGTTTACAATCCGGCGGCTACCTGTTCAGATTGATGTTGGATGGGAGGGAGTTCAGCGTGGGGAAGGTCGTGGTGGTTAGGTGAGTTTCTTGAGCAAGATCTATACCATCAAGTCCTTCAGGAAAAACAGAAAGGCGGCCATCCTTTATAATGTGTAAAACCACAGCTAGGTTCGAATTGCCCGATTGTCAGCAATATAGAAAACTAACTTAGGGAACGTATAAATGCACGCATACCCTCAAAATCAAACAAAAAACGGAGCTTTTATAAAACTCCGCTTTTGTTTGAGATAAATGAAATTGGGTTAACCCGGCCTGGCTTCTAACTATCTTACTCGGTCTTCGTCATTTTCTTGGAATCAATGACTTTCCCGTCAACGACCAGAGAATAGGTGTAAATACCGTTAGAAAGATCGTCAGCAAACACATTCAATTGTCCTTTACCTTTTTCTTTAATATCCACTACTTTGATAAGCTGTCCTACGTTATTGTAGAAAATGATCTGTGCAAAGCCCGTATTGTCCGGTAGGTTATATGTAATGACTGTTTGTTCGGCAAAAGGGTTAGGGGTGTTTTGATTCAATACAACCACATTCTTATCCGAAAGAACAACGCTGGTTTGGGATTTGTTTGAACCATTGTTCTGCAGAGCCGGAGAATTACCGACCAAAGCTTTCAATTCGTCAATTTGCTGTTGCTGAGTTTCGATCATGTGTTGCTGTTCCTGCATTCCTTTCGTGAGGATTGCAATAAACCCCATATAATTCATTCCGAGATATTCTTCTTTAGGAGATGTTTCCTTTCCTTGTGAATCATACATCGCCGGCATCACGACAGGGGCAGTTAAGTCCGGAAGAATTTTCTTTACCTCCTGTGAGATAAAACCATACTGCTGGCCCTTTCCCAGATTTATGTTCAGGTGGTTTGCCTGGTCGAAAGTGTAAGTAACAGGATTAAGCTTTTTTATAACACTTAATGAGTTTTCAATAGTCACAATATCCTTTTTAAGTCTTTTATCTGAAGGAACAAAACCACTTGCAGTAGTAACCAGATCTCCGTTTAAGAATGCCGCATAATCCGGGCCTGCGCCACCCGAAGTAGGAGTTGGCACACTGGCAAAAATTCCATAATTATTCGTTGTGCCTCCGGATACAAGAAACTGTGCACCGTAATTAACGCTTCCGACATTAGAAACAATTACTTGACCTCCATAATTAATACTACCAGGGATTGTTCCACCCTGAACTTCAACCTGCAAGCCATAGTTCTGCGGTGACGTAGAGTTAATCACGTCAAAATTTCCAGCGATGGAGTAATTAGTACCATTACGGGAAACACCGTTTACTCCTATTACTTGAGTAGAGGTGCCAGACGGGTTAAATGATTGTCCTGCTACTCCGATTGAAAAGGAAGTAAAGCCCAAATTTCCTCCCTGTGATATACCCTGGATTCCAATTGTAGTTCCTCCTAAAGTTGATGAAACGCCCGAAACACCTATTGATGCTCCAGTTGTTGCAGTGTTATTGCTTACACCCCTCATTCCTGCGATACCCGCTCCTGTACCTAAAGTGGTCTGAAAATAAGCAGCAACTATTTTTGAATCGTTTATGATATCAAACCTTGAAAGAATAGGTCCACAGGAATTATTAGTTCCCAGATAAAGACTTCCTGTATTTGAAGCAACATCATTAAAATAAAGATTGAAATTATTCATTGGAATTTCACGGTTTGAAGTAAACAGTCCTGTGCCATTACAAAGCCCGTTTCCTAATTGTACAATTCCGCTGCTGCTAACCGTAAGCCCATTATCTGCCCCGGTAATTAATCCTCCCGGAGAACCTACTAATATCACGTTTCCAAACGCATCAACGGAAAGGAATACAGGAGCTGCGGGGTTACATTGCGGCACAGTAGGCGCTGTGCATGGCAGATCAAACAAACGCAAACCAGATGGTGTGGCATCAGTAGGGTCCGCATCAATTGTGAAACGGTTAGTTAAGAAAGGTAACAATGGAACAATATTGGGTGATACAACTGTTCTGCCGTTTGCAATAATACCCATCCTGCTAAAACCACCTGTTTGAAAGCGCATATCCCCAAGTGGTTCAAGCATTGCCAGTCCTGCTGATAGCCCTGCAGGGTTAAGACCAATTCTAAAGCCATCTGTGAAGGTATTACCGCTGCTTAAATTAGTGAAGCGCATATCAGAAGGATTCGCTGTGCTAACATCAATATGCAAACGGCTTTGCGGAAAGAATAGGGCTGGGAGATTGTCGCCCATACCAATGGAACCATTGGTCGAAACATCATCTACAAGCATGCGTTGTTGCACGGGTGCTCCCTGTCTCGTAAGGAACCACATTTTACGCTGAGAAGCCTGTAAGTTGAAATCAGTATTAAGGTCGAACAATAATCCATATTCCACTCCTCCTCTGCGCATGCGCCAGAAGGAACTAGGTACTGTTCCCGAAGCATCACTGCTGAACACCTCACCTAATCCCAGACCAGGCATTGGAAAAGGCATATGCGTTGCATTTGTATTGACTGTCAGGAAGGAAACAGGAAGTATGCTCTTTGTTTGATAAACCCCAAGCGCTTTTTCATCCTGAAAAAATCTGACAAAGAAGCTTCCACCTGGGTCGCGTAAGCCCGACCAATGAAAAGCAACCGGACCATTGTAATCCATACCATGGCCTGTGCCGGGTTGTGCTTGTGCATCTTTAACGAATACCGCCAGAATAATCAAACTGGCAACAATAAATTTGCTTCTCATGATGTTTTGTTTTTAATCAAATTATTTGGAGAATGTTTGTACTAAACCAATATTATCCGGCAAGCATATGACAATGTTATTGCGTATGAAAGAAAGAAATGAAAATATTTATACATCGTGGAAATTAAATTATACCAAAATGGTTTACAATGAACTAGTCATCAGGGCATAGAGTATTGTACGAACATCTCAATAAAGAATCGGTTTCATCGGCCCGATGAACTCAGGTTTTTAAGCAAATTCTTCAGGAGAGATAGTAAGGAGGGATAAGATCGGATTTAGCGTGGGGAAGGTCGTGGCGGTGAGGTGAGTTTCTTGAGCAAGATTCCTTGTGGCTGATGAAGGGAACCAAAGCAGTCATGTTATAGTTTTTTATATCCCAGCTTCAAAAGCGTTGTGCGTAACATGAAACGAAGCGCTTTTCTTCCCCGCGTTCGTTTTGAAGTATTCCTCCCTTTTTAGAGCATCTTCTTTGAAAAGATAGTACTCACTGAAGATCAATTCCAGCGGCCTTCTCGGTGCCGTGCTCTTGCTTCCTCCTTCGTTATGCTTCCGGATCCGATTCTGGATATTGCTTGTGTAACCAATGTACATAAGACGGTCTTTATGACTGAACAAAACATAGACGCAATGAGGGAGAGGATTCATGAACCGCAATAATAATATGCATGGTTGAACCCGCAATGAAATGCATGGCTCTAAATTAGAGCTGTTTATAAAGGGCAGGGAAGAATTTTTTTGTATAGAGGTGAAATTTCCTGAAGTAGATTCGAAGCGAAAGGCTTCTCATCACTTCAGGACGGTGAAGCGACCCAGAAGCAGAGCAAAGCTCGCTTCGGGTCTGCTTCACCGGTGGAGCCGGTGGGAATCGAACCCACGTCCAAACAGGGGATACATAAGCTTTCTACATGCTTAGCACCTTTTGGTTGTAGGGAAAAGTCCGTCGAAAGTGCGAACCAAACTTTTCCTTAGTTCCTTGTATTGACAGCGCACGGAACCCTTCACCGTCAATCCCTGATTTTACGATGCTCCTGATCGGGACGCTACAGGGAAGCGCTTCCCGGGGAACAAAGGCATGCTAATACTTAGTATTAGGCAGCCATAGCGAAGTTAGAATCGCCATCTGAAATATGAGCATTGATATTTACGTGCTAATATCCCAACGCACGGCATGCTTACATACACATCCTGCCTGCTGTCAAAACCGGTCGGCCCCAGGTAAGTAGTAAGTAACAGTAGAAGAAATCAGTCAAAGAACGAATGAATTGCAAAGGTACAAAAATCGTACCTTCACCGCCCTGAATCTCATGAAGATAGGTATCGTTTGCGAAGGGAAAATACCAAGGGATAAAAGGGCTCCTTTTAGCCCCAAACAGTGCGCGTCCATGCCCGCAATGTTCCCGGGCCTTGGACTGATTGTCCAGCCCTGTGAATGGCGCTCCTTTACGGATGAAGAATACCGGAAAGAGGGCGTGACCATGTCAGCGGATCTTTCTTCCTGCGATGTAATCATGGGAATCAAGGAAATGCCGGTCGCGCAAATGATGCCGGGAAAAAAGCATTTGTTTTTTTCTCACACCATTAAAAAACAGCCACACAATAAAGCGTTGATGAGGTCGCTCATCGAAAAAAAGATACAGATGATCGATTATGAAACACTGACGGATCCGGATCTGAACCGCATCATCGGTTTCGGGCATTATGCGGGCATAGTCGGTGCATATAACGGCATACGGGCCTACGGTTTACGATACAAATTATTCGAACTGAAACCGGCGCACCAATGTGCCGACAGGGTTGAATTGGACAAAGAATTGAAGAAGATCAGTCTTCCCAATATCAAGATCATTGTAACCGGGAACGGTCGCGTTGCTAACGGCGCTATCGAAGTGCTGGGCGCGCTGAAGATCCGCAGGATCACCCCGTATGAATTCATGCAGTTCTCATTCCGGGAAGCAACTTATTCACAGATGCATTCATATAATTACAATGAGTCGCCTGACGGATCTCCATGGGATACTCAAAAGTTCTATTCGCATCCGGAAACATTCAGATCAACGTTCGGAAAATATTCCCGTCACTGCGACCTGCTCATACATTGTTCCTACTGGGATCCCCGCGCGCCGAAACTTTTTACGCGGGAGGAAATGCGGACACCTGATTTTCGTATATCAGTCATTGCAGATGTGACCTGCGACATCAACGGTTCCGTGCCTTCTACAACCCGTTCATCAAGCATTGCTGAGCCATTTTATGGGTACGATCCGGTGAGCGAGCAGGAGGGAGGCGCCTTCGATAATAAGAATATCACTGTTATGGCTGTAGATAATCTTCCTTGTGAATTACCCCGCGACGCCTCGGAGAATTTCGGTAAGGAATTGATGGAGAAGGTCATTCCTGCGCTTACCGGTAAGGATGCGGACGGACTTATTGAAAGAGCTACAATATGTAGGGATGGAAAACTGATGCCTCGCTTTTCATATCTTGCAGATTATATACAATGACACTTAATTATACTGACCATGTCTGAAGTTCACTACAGCGACTACCTCGCTCTCGATAAGATCCTGGATGCTCAAAAACCTGAGAGTGATAAAAAAGGCGTAGAGGCGCATGATGAAATGCTTTTCATCATCATCCACCAGGCTTACGAGCTTTGGTTTAAGCAACTTTTGTTCGAAACAGATTCTGTGGCTAAGATCATGAGCAAGCCGACCGTGAATGATAACTCGAATGAGTTACAGACTGTTGTTCACCGTACCGACCGTATCATAAGCATCCTGAAAGTACTTGTTCACCAGATCGACATCATGGAAACCATGACACCGATGGATTTTCTGGATTTCAGGGATCTGTTACGGCCGGCCTCAGGTTTTCAGAGCTGGCAATTCAAGATCCTTGAAGCAAAACTTGGATTGAAGTTTCAGCACCGGCATGGACAGGAATATTACATTTCTCAGTTGCGGAAGGAACAAGTGGACCTCATCAAACGGGTTGAAAGCCAGGCTACCTTGCTTGAATTAGTGAACGCATGGCTTGAGAGAATGCCCTTTAATGATGATGGCTTTTGGAAAAGTTATCGTGAGATCTATCAAAGCTCGCTTGTGGAAGGGGAGAAAAATAATATTACTTGGTTCGATAAAGTATTCCTCAAGCCTGAACCGGGTGAGACAAGTACCCTTTCCCCGAAGGCAGGTCGCGCAGCCCTATTCATCATGCTCTATCGTGGTTACCCGCTACTGCAGGCGCCTTATCGTTTCCTTCAGAATTTGCTGGAAATAGATGAGCAATTAAGCACCTGGCGTTTTCGCCACATGAATATGGTCCACCGGATCATCGGCATGCGGACCGGAACAGGAGGAAGCACAGGGAAAGAATATTTAAAAGGAGCCCTGGATAAGCATTATATCTACAAAGACATCGCCATGCTCACAAGTTTTCTGATCGAAAGACGAAAACTTCCGGCGCTACCGAAGGAGATGCAGCAAAAACTCGGATTTAATTCAATTGGCTAATTCTTCATCACTTTCCCAGAAATAAGCTCTCCGGAACTCATCTTAAAGCTATAGAAGTAGATTCCGGGAACAAGATGTTCGTTCTCAAAAGAAAGAGTATTGCCGTCAATTTTCTCAAAACGCTGAACTTCTTCTCCTATAACATTAAGAATAATGCCGCTTAGAGGCAGATTATTGCTTCCAAAAGTGAATGTGACTTGCTGAATGAATGGATTTGGCGAAACGATCAATTCTTCTGACAAAGTATTTTCTATTGTTCCGGTAGGGAAACAAGAAGGGATCACAAACCAGGTATAGCAGGTTGAATCTGTTTTAAAGTGATCAATTAAAAGTTGACCAACCTTCACCGCGCCTCCTAATGAGGGGTGTGTTCCGTCGAGTGCAAAGTCGGCAGGACAATTCAGGAAGAAATTTGGCGAAGCGGTTTGAGGGATACTTCCATCCGACCACATGTAAGGAGCCCAGGCAAGCCATGGCGCTATTCTTCCCGGACCGGTATAGGGCAGAAGCCCTGTAATGGATTCCTCAATTACTTTTTTGACGGCCCATCCCTGCCAATACGCATAAGGCTCCGGATTCAGTGCTGCTGAGGCATAACGCGCAGAAATGCGCGGGGAGATGTAACAAACTTTCAGATTTGGATAACGGTTGACGAATTCAAGAAAGATCCGACGGAATTGAATTAAAAGTGAATCATAGAAGACTTGAGGTGTCACTTGCGTTGGCCAGGGTGTATACCATACCGGGTTTGTTTCTTTGAACCAGATGGCCTGGACCTGGTTTGCATTGACAACGTTGGCCGCCATCATTCCGTTCACGTTATTCCAATAATTAGCGTATCCGGCATTTGTCTGGTCAGATATAACGCCGGCTGACGCACCACCCATTGCGCCATTTACCAGAACAACCTGTGGGTTCTTACAGGCATCCTGGTATGCGATGGAATCAAATTCACAACCTTCAATATTTGTGTTGGATAATCCGATCTGAAGCAAAACGATCTTTCCATTCACCAGGTCGGGATTTCCCGTGTTATTCAAGGGCTGGATCTGTGAAGCCAGGTTCAATCCTGCTGTTTTATGTGCGAGCGGAATATAATTGGATCCGCCGGGATAAAGCCCGCCCATCATACCCGTTAGCGGTGAAATACCGGAGCCAAGATCATGTAGTGGGGCGTAACCGGTTGCAGCAGCAGCGCAGTTTGCTGAGCCTGTGGCGACAGAAGGATTACAGGGCTGTTGGGCTGAGATAAATATTGAATAGCACAAGCTTAGCGTCAGAACGAAGGTTTTCATCTTTTTGATTTTTAGTTTAAAACAGACCATTTGGTCGATTATTTATTTACGTATGGAATTGATAATGGTTTCAGAAATAATGGTTTTTCTTTCTCTCAGGAACGTAAAGTATTCTTTCTGAGTCATTTTGAAGCGCTTAAGATGCATGGCGATCCCGACGAAAGGAAATACAGTAAGCGCGAACATGTTCAGCACGAGTATCCTGGGATCTGTTGAAATGATCCGTCCGTTCTTTATTTCATCCTTTATTTGTTCAGCGATGATGACCGGGTTCCAGCCTGAATTGGTTACCATCATTTCCACGGCTTTTTCTGAATTATAACTTAACTCCGCCAGGACGAACGCTGCCGAATAGTGATGCTCTATCAGGATCTCAGTGTACCGATCGACAAACCTTCTTATCTTATCAAATAAAGGCAGGTCGGAAGCAAGTATTGCATTGACCTTCGGGAATATCTGGATCACGGTATGTTCAAATACAGCTTCGAATAACTTCTCCTTTGTATCGTAATGATAATGTAGCATCGATTTGGCTATACCGGCCTCATCTGCGATCTCCTGCATGCGTGCGCCAAACACTCCTTTTCTATGAAATATCTTTACAGCTGCCTTCATGATGCGTTCTTCAGCGTTAGGGATCTTAGTCTTTTTCTTCACAAAAACAGACCATTTGGTCTACAAAGATAAACAATGTTTTGAATCCACAAAAAGCCTGATTGCTCCGGTGAATAAGTTTCCTGTTCTGTCAATAAATTAAGGGGTAAACTCTAATCAACTGATTATCACACCATCACATTAGCTAATCAGCTAATTATCTTATTGGCTAATTCTTTTTCAGCGCTTTCTTCTTCTCTTTCTTCTGCGGTACAACAATTACCGGCATTTCAACCTTCCAGATCCCTCTTCCAAGTGTTCCGGCATAAAGTGTATTATCTTTCTTAACAATTTCCAGTTTGATCACTTTTACATTCGGCATGCCGGTTCCATAGCGGGCCCATTGCGTCATGGTTGAGTTCCTGTACCAAAGACCATCTTCCGTACCTGCAAACACGGTTCCTTCGCTGCCGGGTTGGTAAACCATCGAACGCACAGAGGTCCATTCAGGCAGGCCTTCACTGTAATTTGTCCATACGGCATTCTGGTATTTCATGACTTTAATTGTCTTTGCATGCGGATTGTATGTAAATCCTGCGTATAGAATATTGTGATTTCTGTCGTTAACAGCCATGGATGTAATATGCGAAAGATGCTTCTGTGCTATGGTGAGATTCCCCGGAATGTTCGGTGAAATATCGGTCCAGCAACCGCACTCGCAACCCACGGCATCAACATCTGAACAACCTTGCTTTGTTATATAAGGACAAGTTGATGCGGTTTTGGTCTTAAAGATCCCATCCGTTATTGTCGAGTCATACGGATTGTAAGTATTGATGAACAGGATGTTCGTGTTCTTTGGGAATAATACGATCGAAGTGATCATGCTTCCCCAATGTGTTCTGTCGTTATAACAAACGCTGGAACGGAAGATCATTTCGGACGTTTTTCCTCCGTCTGTTGTTCGGATAAGTCCGTTGAGCCCCCGATAAATTACATCGGGTCTTTTGGGATCCTGAACGAGTGGTTTAGGTGTAGCCCAGTCTTCGTAAAAATGACCTTGGGGCGTTATCTGTCGCATCACGTCTGCCAGGTGCGTTAGCTTTCCGTTCTTCAACCTGCTCTTTGTAATGGCTGAATTCGGGTACATCATGTGCCTGTCGTAAATGAATCCTGAATCACTGCCATCTACAAGTTTCTCACCTCCGTCCGCCAGGGCATAACCCAGCCATTTTATTTTATTTTTATCGGGCTCATTTGCGTTTACGCTGAATGTGTTCCCATTATCTGTTTCACCTGTAAAAATAATATTGGGATCGCGCTGCGAAACGGAAAAATCCCAGAGCTGTGCGATGGAAAGACCGTTGTTGACATGTGTCCACTTCATTTTTCCGGCACTGATGTCCTCATCACAGTATGCAACCCCTCCATCCTGTGCTACCCAGAGAGAACCGTCAGGTGCAAATTCAAGATCATGCATGTCAGGATGCATGTTCCCTCCGTAATCTGTTACTGCTATCCACTTCTTCGCGGTAATATCATAACGGAACAATAGTTCCTGTCCGGCAAAAAGAAATTTTCCGTCGGGGGAAAGTTCCATAGTCTGCCTGTCCTCATTCCATTCTATGTTCTTACCGAACATAGGAAGCTGCGTCCATTTTCCGTCCCTCAGTTCCAGGAACTCAAAATGTTTTTCGTCGAGCTTGTTTTTTTTGATCGCGTACACCACCGTAACGTAAACAATCCCTGAATCTGCAATCACTCCCATGGTTTGAATGATACGGGCATCTTTATTCTTCAACGATTCCGTCAGTCCCTCGACTTCCTTCCACGAACTTCCGTTATTACCGCTTCGCCAGATCTTTTTTCCGAATGCATAGACCGTCCCCATCACTTCATGAGAGAAGGACATACATCTCACCCAGGACTTATGGCCGCTGCCGAGGACCTTATCCCAGGTTTGACCTTCATCGTAACTCTGATATACTCCGTCATCCGCACAAACGGAAATATTTCCCGTATAACCTCTCGCAAAAGTTATGGTGTATAATTGTCTGCCTTCCATTGGAGAAAACTGCATGCCGGTAGGTTTCCACCCGGTGGAAGTATGGTATTTCCACACGCCCAGCGAGCTTCCGTTGCCATGAAGGAGTAGGGCATAAATAACCGTGAAAGTTCCTTTTTTCTGAATGATAAAATCCCGTACCCCGATCCCCGGCAGAGCATCAGTGCTCAGATCAGGAAAGGATGGGTTGTTGTTCGACCAGTTCTTTCCTCTATCTGTGGTAACCCATAATCCGCCGTAGATGCTTGATCCGAAAACCGTATGAATATTTCCGTCGCCGGAATTTAGTTTTCCATAGGAAGGATGAAATCCCAGGCTCTTGATCCTTCCGGGTCCCTGCCCGTTGCTGCCGTTATTGTTGATCCGGTTGAACGGGCCCAGGTTCGTCCATTGCTGGGAGAAAGAGAAGAGAGTAATTAAATAAAAAAATGCGCTATGAAAAGTTTTCAGCATCGTTCAATAAAGGTACACTGATTTGACTGATAAAACGGATCAGTCAGATCATAATGATCAGTCGGATCAGTGTACTACTATCTTTTTTGTAATGATGATCCTGTTCTCTGTATCGGACACTTCTACAAAAAACATTCCCTTTAATTCTCGGGAGAGTTTGATGTGACCTTTATTGCTGTTGAATTGTTGTTCTAAAACATTTTTTCCGGTAACATCATACACAATAACTCTTATCATTTTCAATTCGGAATCATCCACGCTGATACTGAAATTCCCGCCGGATGGATTCGGAAACACAGAAACATTGACCTTTTCATGCTCAAAATCATTTACACCGCTTGGTACGCAGGCAACGCTGACGCCTGTACAGGGACTTGCAACGCAATACGTAACCGAAGGAGCGATGCTCCCTCCATTCACATCACAAATAGTAGAAGGTGTGGCATCACAAATATCAAGCGTACCTGCAATGGAGCTTGTATTGATAAAACATGCTGAAATGCAAAAATTTCCAATTCCTGAAACAAGGGCTCCGTTTGTCCACTGCGCACATTTTAATTCCCCATCATTCATGACATTATCCGATGAGTTGAACATCATGCCTACATCTACTTTACCACCTGTATAGATCCAGAAGTTTCCACTTTGATTGAAATTCTGGCTCACCTTCACACGACCATAATTGAGAAAGTCATCCGAGGTAATGAATTCTTTCACGTCAATTCCTCCATAATTTCCGAAAACCGTTGCCCCTGTAACCAAAGTGTCGTTACCGGAAGAGCCCGTCAGACAACCATTGGTTGTTATCAGAAAGGAATCGCTTCCTAACGGTAGCATACCTGTGAATGTAACCTGGTGATTGATGAGAACATTGACTTCGCTTCCATTCGGAACACCGGTCGGAAACCAGATCGCAGGGTTTGTCCATGCGCCGGCTGAAATGGTGGTTTTATTCTGTGAGAAGGAAACAAGAGCGATACTTAACAGGAAAGTGGAAAGTAGAGTGCGGATCATGTTTTAGGTTTTGCCGTATTAAGCAAGAATTGTGCCGAGAGGGGTTTGATAAGAGATTAAGGATTAAGGAAGTAGAGGTTGGGGTCTGAATAGCTTTTGGCAGCATTGTTCACATTGGAGTTCCTTAACAATCAATCGTTTATAACTCGAACGCCCTCTGTTAAGAGGCGAATGGATTGAGCTTATTTTTGGGTATGAAACCGGAGAAAAACCTGGTCTATCAGCCTTTTGCAATCATTTCAGCGAGCCTTGCTGTTTTTATCACTCTCTCTTTCGTTTCCATCGATAAAGAGATCTTCGGATACAAAATAAAGGAAGTCGATCTGTTTTCTGAAATAAGATTTGAGCGCAAACTTCATGAAACTCCGTGGCCGGGACTTGTCTTTGATCAGCGCTCTAAGGATTCGTTGGGAGTGATGATAAAATTGCGGGATCGGTTATCGGTGATCAATTACACGCCGGATAAATTCGGAGCCATGGCAAAGTTTTACGAGGCATTGATCGCGCTGGAGAACAAGGAAGGAGAAAGTATTCATATTGGCTATTTCGGTGATTCCATGATCGAAGGAGATCTGCTCACCATGGATCTGCGAAACAGTTTTCAGAAAAAATTCGGGGGACGAGGTGTTGGATTTGTTTCCATTACATCGATCGTTGCCGGATTCCGAACTACGATAAGGCATTCTTTCTCGAATGACTGGTCCGTTTACCACTTCAATAATTCCGGGGGAGCAGATCATCCGGCCGGACCTTCAGGTTATAGTTACTCCGCGGGGAACGGAAGCAATGTAACCTACAAATCCACGGGCTATTCCGGACAGTTCTCCGGGATTCATCTTTATTATGGAGCCGGGGATAGCAGTGGTGTTGTGAAAAGCAAGGTGAACGGTTCAGAAATGAGTTCGACACTTGATGGCAAGGACCCGGTGAACAGAGTGGTTATCCACAGCGGGAGCACTACCGGGCAAGTCAACAGCGCATTTTTCTGTCGGCCGGAGCAGAATATATACGGCTTCAGTTTCGAAGGAGGAAAAGGCGTGTACCTCGACAATTACGCTTTTCGGGGCAACTCAGGCCTGGCGCTCACGACTGTGCCGAAAAAAGTGTACCAGGGATTCTCATCATTAATGAACTATAAACTGATCGTCTTGCACTATGGACTGAATGTGGTGTCTCACGATATAAAAGACTATTCCTGGTATGAAAAAGGACTTAAGAATGTGATCGATCATCTTAAAGAGTCCTTTCCTGAGGCAAGCATTCTTGTTGTCAGTGTGAATGATAAATGTTACCGTTTTCCCACCGGCTGGGAAACGGAACCTGATGTGCCAATTCTCGTAGAAACCCAAAGGAAGATCGCTGAGGAAAAGCAGGTTGCCTTCTGGAATTTGTACGAGAATATGGGAGGATATAATTCGATCAAAGGCTGGGTGGAAGGGGATACCGTTTACGCAAATAAAGATTACACGCACCTGAACGGGAAAGGCGCAAAGCAGGTTGCGGATATGCTTTATGGTAAGATCATGACGCAGTATGAATTGTATAAGAAGATGAAGGTTAAGAAATGAAAGTATTCCTGATCATTTTTATATTCTTTTTGGGAAAACTTTATTCCCAATCAGGTCTTGATCCTGAGGTCTTAAAAAAATATCCTTTCATCAAAGCTGATTCTTCGCACATTCATAACGACAGCTCACTAAAAGAATTCTACGGTAAACTTTTCGCGCTGAATAAATCCGGGCAGGGTCGTGTGAATGTCATTCACATCGGCGACTCACATATACAAGCTGATTTTCTTTCGGGAATAGTAAGATTGGGCCTGCAACAAAAGTTCGGCAATGCAGGAAGAGGCCTCATTTTTCCTTACAGGCTGGCGAATAAGAGCAATGAACCGAAGGATTATAAGACAAGCAGTAATGTGGTATGGGAATACAAACGCAATGTATTCATGAACCAGCCACTTCCTATTGGTGTAAGCGGCTATACGATCCAGACAAGTGACACCGGTGCGATGATAACTGTCAGTGTCAAGGCAACGGATACAATGGATTACAGCGTCAATAAGCTTACCCTGTTTCATGAGAAAGCGGAGAACCAGTTCGATTTTGCCGTATATGACAGCTCCATGAACGAGATCGGTTACATTAAAACAACCGCAAAGAGTGAAAATAATTTTACAAGCGTTTTCAAATTTCCAAAAGCAGTCGTTAAGTTCATAATCAAACCCTGTCCCCGTGATTCTTTGCAGAACTGCGCAAGGATCTACGGGATGTTGCTGGAAAATGAGCGACATGGGTTGCTTTACCACATGATCGGTGTGAACGGAGCCGAATACCAGCACTACAATTCCTCCGCTTACTTTTTTACACAAATGAAATACCTGAAGCCCGATCTGGTGATCGTTTCTTTAGGTACCAATGAAGCATTCAACTACAAAGGTTTCACAAGCGCAGGATTTTATGCTTCCATCGACACACTTGTAACAAGGATCAGGCAGAACAATCCCGGTGTGAATATCCTCCTCACCACTCCTGCGGATTCTTATAAACGCAGCGGGCGCCGGGGAAGAGTTAAGAACCCGGTCGTGAAGGAAGTTGTTGCGACGATCAAACAATACGCAAATGACAAGTCCATCGCATATTGGGATCTTTTTGAGACTACAGGTGGATGGAACAGTATGGCTAAGTGGTATGCAGCCGGAATGGCCGATAGGGCGAGGATCCATTTTTCAAGGAAAGGTTATGAGATACAGGGAGCTTTATTGACGGATGCTTTGCTCGAAGGATACCAACATTACCTGAAGCTTAAATGACCATCGACTGGGAGAAGCTGGGCCAGGTGTTTCTCTACAATGAGAAAGACCCGCTCCTCTTCAACAGTGCCTTCTTCCTTTTCTTTATCCTCGCTTTCCTGGCCTTCTACCAGTTCCTCTATAAGAAGAAGCTTACGAGGGTGTTGGTCTTCACGCTTTTTTCCTTTTATTTCTTTTACAAAGCATGCGGATGGTATGTGAGCTTCATCCTGATCGCTGCCATTATTGATTACAACCTCAGTAATTGGATATACCTGGCGAAGTCGCTCAACAAAAAGAAGTTGCTGCTCATTTTCAGTATTACGATCAACCTGGGACTGCTTGCCTGGTTCAAATACACGGATCTGTTCATTCATACTATCAATGATCTTGCTTTGGGGCATATCGATCCTCTGAAACTTGTGATCCCGATCGGGATATCGTTTTATACGTTTGAAAACCTGAGCTATACCATTGACGTTTACCGCGGGCATTTCAAACCTGTAAATTCATTTTGGGATTATCTCTTCTTCCTTTCTTTTTTCCCGAAACTGGTCATGGGGCCTATCGTCCGAGCAGCGGATTTCATTCCGCAGATAAGACAGGAGATAAAGATCAACGGGCATCATATTGCCCGGGGATTGTTCCTGATCCTGGGTGGATTGTTCAAAAAGGTCGTTATCTCGGATTACATCTATGTGAATTTCGTTGAAATGATCTTTGATGATCCTTCACGATTCTCGGGGCTGGAGTGTTTGCTTGGTGTGTATGGATATGCGATGGTGATCTACTGTGATTTTTCCGGATACTCTGACATGGCTATCGGCATGGCACAGTGGATGGGATTTACGATCAATCCGAATTTTGAAACGCCCTACCAAAGCTCAAGCATTACAGAATTCTGGAGAAGATGGCATATGTCGCTCTCGAGTTGGTTGCGTGATTATTTATATATCCCGCTTGGTGGAAATAAAAAGGGGAAGGTCCGCACTTATGTCAATCTAATGCTCACTATGCTGTTGGGAGGGCTTTGGCATGGCGCCAGCTGGAATTTTGTTGTCTGGGGCGGGATCCACGGACTCGGATTGGCTATAGATAAGCTGCGAATGACATTATTCCCGGTTTCCAAACCACGGTTGATCCTTAAGGTACTGGGCGTTATCTGGACATTCCATCTTGTATGTCTCTGCTGGATCTTTTTTAAGTGTGAAACATTCGAGGACAGCGGGATAGTACTCCGGCAGATATTCACTGATTTTTCACTTGAGTCTCCGGAGGGGAACAATCCGGTACTTGCGGAAATACTTTCGCTTGGTTCAAGTCCGCTTGGACAACTCTGGAATAACTATCAATCCGTGTTTCTCATCATGCTGATGGGATATGTTGTGCATTTTATTCCCAAAAGACTGGACGACTGGATAATTGAGCAACTGGTAAAGGTTCCATTAAGCGGCAAGATCGCGGTTGCAACCCTTTTTATCTGGATCGTTATTCAGAGTAAACAAGCGGAGCCGGTGATACCGATATACTTAAGATTTTAGGGAACAGGCAACAGGAAGGAACGAACTAGTATTACGATGATAAATTATTGATTGATAACGATTTTTTCAGTGTGAAGGATCTCGCAATTTCTTAGTACCTGAAGGTAATAGATTCCCGAGACAGGATTCGTAAGATTGTACTGTTTAGATAATTGACCTTTATCTGATTTGATATTCTCCTGAGTGATAAGTCGGCCCGTACTGCTGTACAGACGCAAGGTAAGGTCAGACTTATAGTTCGTGGTGAGTTCAACGGTGAATTCACCTTTATTAGGATTTGGATGAATTATTACGTTACTGATCTTTAATTTTTCAGATTCAGGTGTGCATGCTTGTTTATTAAATAATAGTTCGAGCGATTTTAAGGTTGCATCCTCAGTTACATTATTACCGAAGCTATCATTCAGTGGTATTAGCTTTTTAGTTCCCTTAATGTAAAACTCGTATATGTCATCGCCTCCAATTCCGCCTTTTCGATTCGAGGTGAAATAACCTGAATTATCCTTACCGCGAAAGGTGATTCCAAAATCCTCCTCCTTTGAATTCATCGGAGCCCCCATGTTCTTAACGTTTCCCCAGGAAAAATCAGATTTTCTTTGTGCAGTAAAAAGATCCCATTTCCCCAAACCCGGATGTCCATCTGATGTAAAATACAATGTGCCATCAGGATGAAGATTCGGATATAGTTCATCCTTTTGAGTATTGACCTCGGGCCCAAGATTGACCGGGAACTGCCATGAGTCGGTAGTGCGGTCATACTTTGAATACCAGAGGTCCGATCCACCATAACCGCCCGGCCATTCATTTGCGACAAAAAAGAGAACATCATACTCGTTTGAATAAGATGGTTGTCCAATATTTAATCTGCGATCCTTCACATGTTCAAGCGGTAATGGAAGTGTTTCACCTAACAGGCTTCCTTCCATAAAGGAATAATGAATATTACAGCCTATGGTGCTATCCCAGTCTATAGGACATTTTGTAAGAAAAATAACCTTACGTTTTTTATCAATGGAAACAACGGCATTGTTTGTGCTGGAGGACAGTGTATCGAATGCAGTTGGGCTATTCCATTTACCTGATTTGTTCAGGCTTGTATAAAAAACGCCATAAATGGGATACCCATTGTGCGTAGTCCTTTGCTTTCTATTGGAAGAAAAAATAAGGGTATTGCAATTATCGTCAATGAAGACCGGAGCGAAATCAAAAAATGGAGTACTAAGTTCTTTGTTTAGCTGAACCGTATAAGTCGTTTTTTTCTGGGCGAATATTGAGTTCGAGACGAGAATAATTAAAGTGATAAAAGATATTTTCATCGCGATAAAGGTACTAATTAATTACTTAATTTTTATTATTTGGATGATCTGAATTCAACCAGTATTCTCTTTTCAGAATTCTTCCTAACTTGCCTTACTTAAATGAAAAAAGATAAAAAGAAAAAACCGGAACAAACCTACGGGAAAGAGCAGAAGCCAAAAGCGCAAAAGCTTATTCCTTTACCAGTTTCACATTTCATTATCGTTGCGATCGCAACGGTAGGCTTTCTTTTTCCTGTTGTGAAGAACGGTTTCATCAATTTCGATGACCCTCAATATTTGCTGGAGAATCCTCTTATTCAGAAAATGGATAAGGAGACCATGAAGATATGGTTCTCAGAACAGATCCTGGGGAATTATCAGCCGCTCGTTCTCTTTTCGTATGCCATGCAGTATAAATTCTTCGGCATTGGATCGGCAACCGGGTATCATGCCTTCAGCCTTATTATGCACCTCCTGAATTCTTTACTCGTATTGATCATTGCGAACAGGTTGCTGAAAAATCATACCGGCGCCCTTGTAACGGCACTTTTGTTTGCAATTCATCCCTTGCACGTGGAAAGTGTTGCCTGGGTGGCTGCTCAAAAGGATACTTTTTATGTTTTCTTCTTTCTATTATCTGTTCTTTATTACATGCGGTTCAGAGCAGAATCAAAGAAGTTATTCATCGTTTTGTGTTTCATTGCGTTCATCCTTGCATTGCTCTCCAAAGCACAGGCGGTGGTCTTACCGGTGGTATTGCTCCTGATCGATTTTCTTGAACGAAGGCCGAAATTCGGAATGGAGATCGTTTACAAGATCCCGTTCTTCGCCTTATCGCTCCTTTTTGGAATAATAGCGATCAAAATGCAATCCACCGCAGGAGCAGTGCAGGATGCGGTGTTTTCACAGGGAGAACGAATACTGTTCGCGTGCTTTGGATTCATGAATTATCTCTGGCAGACGTTGGTGCCGCTTGACCTGGCTATTTTCTATCCTTACCCCGAGGCTAATCTCATCATTAATTCAAAGTGGGTTTATGTTGCTCCCTTTATTGTGATACTTGCTACGATCGCCGCATTCTACTTCGGAAAAAAGGACCGGATGATCCTGTTCGGCTATCTATTCTTTTGCGTGAACATCGCGCTTGTCATCCAGCTGATACCGGTCGGGGATGCCGTGCATGCCGACCGTTACACATATATCTCCCTGATCGGGTTCTTTCTGATCGCAGGGCATTTAATTGGGGGATGGTATGACCGGAGTCCCGGAAAGAGAAATCTCATTTATGGTTTATGCGGTGCATATTTTCTTGGGATCGGCGCCTTGTCCTTCCTCTATTCCAAAAAATGGTCGGATAGCATTACTATTTACACGCATGCTTTAGAAAGATACCCGGCACCGATTGTGTATGCAAACAGAGCTGCCGCTTACTTCAAAGCCGGTCAGTTAGAAGAAGCGCTTGTCGATTTCACAGACTGCATCAAGATCAAACCCCAGTTTCCGAATGCATACAAGAACCGTGCGCTGACCTATGAATCTATGCAAAAACACAATGAAGCGATCGCTGATTTTGCCGAAGCATTGAAATATGAGAAGAAGGATCTCGTTGGTATCTATTTTACCAGGGGAAATATCTATAAGAATGCCAATATGGTCAATGAGGCTTTCAATGATTTTAATATGATCATTCAACTCAATCCGAATGTGGTGGATGCATGGCAGGCCCGTGCAGAGTGTTATTTTAAAATGGGGAAGAGAGAGGAAGCCCTCGCTGACTTGAATAAAGCCATCAGTATGAAAAGCGATTACGGTGCTGCGTATTTTAACAGGAGCATAACACTCCGTGATATGGGTCGTGTGAGGGAAGCGCTTGATGATGCTTTGGCGGCTCGTAAATACGGACAAAAAGTGGAGGATAAATACATCCAGGAATTGCAAAGTATGCTTAAGTGAGTATGAGTCCGGCTCTCATTATATCATGCATTGCTGTTTACTTCGGAATCCTCCTTCTGATTGCATGGCTTACCTCGAGGAATGCAACAAATGATTCTTACTTTCTGGGGAACAGGGCCAGTCCCTGGCTGGTTGTTGCCATTGGGATGCTGGGCGACTCGCTTTCCGGCGTTACGTTTATTTCTGTACCGGGCAAAGTAGGGGTAGGGCACTTTTCTTATCTGCAGCTAGTCCTGGGTTATTTCATCGGGTACATCATCATAACACAGATCCTCCTCCCGGTTTATTATCGTATGAATCTCACCTCGATCTATACTTTTCTTCGTGAAAGGATGGGTCCGTATTCAGAACGAACGGGTTCTGCGTTCTTTATCCTGTCCAGGCTGTTCGGTGCCGCAGCCCGACTTTTCCTCGCGATCGGAGTGCTTCAGTTCTTTGTATTCGGACCGATGAATGTGCCTTTTGAAGTTTCTGTGTTTGTTGTGATCGGGCTTATGTTAGTATATACATATAAGGGAGGGATCAAGACCCTGGTCTGGACCGATATGTTCCAATCGCTCTTCCTGGTTTTGGGAGTGATCCTTTCCATTTTTGCCATTGCCTCAGCCATGGATCTCGGTGTGGGGGAACTTTTTTCACAAGCATGGTCGAGCGACAATGCGGAAACATTCTTTTGGGACTGGAGAGAGAAGAATTTTTTCTTTAAGGAATTCCTTGGCGGGATATTCATAGCTGTGGCCATGACCGGACTGGATCAGAACATGATGCAAAAGAATCTGAGCTGCCGTTCGCTACCCGAAGCGCAAAAAAATATCCGTGTATTCAGCGTTATCATGGTGATCGTAAATGTTTTCTTCTTGTCGCTTGGAGCCATGTTGTATCTCTACGCAGATAAAATAGGATTTGTCATTCCGGTGAACGAGAACAATGTGCCGGTCACAGATCATCTTTTCCCCGGACTCGCCCTTGAGCATCTTGGTACCTTCGCAGGTATAGCATTTATCCTTGGACTAACGGCATCAACTTTTTCCAGCGCTGACTCGGTGCTCACAACTCTTACCACTTCTTTTTATGTTGATTTTCTCGGAAAGGACAAGGACACCGCTTCGTCTGAGGAAAAAAAGAAAAGAACAAGGACACTGATCCATATTGCTTTCGCCATATTACTTGGATTAGTGATCCTGTGCTTTAAACTGATAAATAAGCAGGCGATCATTGATACGGTACTGTTGATCGCCGCATATACCTATGGACCTATGTTGGGAATGTTTGCATTCGGGCTATTCGTTAAGAGAAAGGTACTCGATGTTGCAGTTCCGGTTATCTGTCTTCTGTCTCCCGTCCTCTGTTACCTGTTGAGCACCTGGTCCGTGGAAATATTCAGCGGTTACAAATTTGGCAATGAGATGCTGATCGTGAACGGGATGATAACGTTTTTGGGAATGTTGTTGTGTTCCAGGAAATAATTGAAAATTATTTCGGCTACCGTTTCTTCTCCAGATTCCGCTCGATCCAGCTGACCGCTTTCTTCACATAATACTCTTTGTCATTCCTTACCTTATTAAGAAGGGACTTTATCTTAGCATGATGCTTTTTCTCTCGGGTATGCCATTCGATCAGTACTATGGCAAGTCGCCTTTGCCATAGATCTTTTGAGCGTATAAGTTCACCTGATAATTTGAATAATTCTTCGGTATGGGATGCAGCTATTTTTTTAGTCCCTTGCTGACCAAGCGTATCACAAACTGCCCAGTCGTTGATGTTGCCAGAAAGCTTCTTAATGAGTTTCAGGGTAGCGGGAGGATCTTGTTTGGCAACATGACCAATGATCTTTCCGGCCAGCAGCTTTTCCTCATATTTCCCCTTCCAGAGTTCTTCGGCAAGTTTCAGTCCTCCCGTCTTGTATTTCTTAGCCAGTTCATTGATCACCGGCAGCCTTACACCATAAGCATCATCAGCCCCCGGCACAAATTTCTCCGCCCCCGCCTTCCCGGCATTAGTGGCATTCTGTAAAAATACTTTTCGTATCTCGGTTATCATCTGTTGCCTGTTGCCTGTTGCCTCTTAACTATTTATTCTTCCACCCCGCATAAAACAATCCCCTCGCTCCATTTATTCCGCATTTCTGATATGTATTATATGCCTGCGCATTTCTCTCCTTGATCTGTAAATTTGTTTCTCCAAGCAACCAGCCGTCGATAGACGCTTTAAGGGTATACGCTTCAGGACACATGAGTCCGGTTGTCCAGACAACAGGGTTTGCGCCCGATTTAAGTACACCATCGTAAAAATAGGTTTTGCTGATGCATGCATAGATCATTACGTCTTTATTGATGCTGAGATCTTTTTTCCGGGATGGGTATTGTCCGTCGAGAGAAAAATCCATCAGGCCGTCATGGCCCACATACGCAACAAGGTTTGCATCGCCTAGTTCAATGGCAGTAGTTACCTTATTATGAGAAAAGGAAACTTGCTCTGAGAAATTTCCGGAAGCGTTCTTAAAGAAATCCTGCGTGCATTGTTTGATCCTTGCGCCGCGATATGCATCTGCAACCAGGATGCAGTTTTGGGAATTATGTTTGAAGATGAGACGCTCCATTACATGTGTCTTGGGATCCTTGACAGAGCTGATACATTTCCACTCTGCACTTTTCTTGAAGAAGGTCCGCACTCCATAGCCACAACCCCAGTAAAGATTCTGATCCGGATCGTTCCCGTTACCAATGGCCCTGGGTACAGGGACAATGCCCTGGCTGTCATTATCGCATAAGGCAACCAGGACATGGATGATCCTTGGTTGCACCGGTGGTATAAAGGAAGTTGAAGCAAAAAGCAGGGAGAAGATCAGAAGTATGGATAAAAAACGTCTCATTTTGTCTGCGGGTTTAATGATCCTTTTCACCATAATTCAGACCAATAATATAGGATACGAATATCGGGCTCCTTTTGTTTTAAATCGCTTAGGGCCAAAAAGTTAAAACTCGCAATAAGCATTAAATATTTGATAATCAATATATTAGGTTAATATCTTGCCTGTACATTGCCCGTTAAAGGTACCTCGATCCGGCCAAAATCAGCCTTTAACTTACTGATATAAAGAATTTTGCGGATAAAAGGAAAGTTCTATCTTTGCACCGCGATTTTATAAAACAACATGTTTAACCCCTTATTAAAAAACCAAAAAACACAAGCAATGAAAACTAAATTCTTTACAATCCTTGCTGCTGCTGGATTGTTTTTCCTGGCTTCATGCGGTGGTGGTGTATCGGAAGATACCAAGAAGGCTGTAAAGGCCCTCGACTCCAGCGTGACTGCTATGATGGGTTCTGTAGATGCACTCGCTGGCGAGGTAACTAAAGCGCTCGAAATGTGTAATGCTTCATGTGCTGCTGCTGACAGCTGTGCTGCTTCTTGCAAGCCTGAAATGAAAGGCAAGTGCGATAGCGCAATGGCTGATTGCAAAGGTGCTAAAGCTGATTTTGAAAGCATCATGAATACCATCAACACTGCAAAAGGTGAATGGGCTGCCGACACAACATGGGCTGCATTCATGGGCAAAGTTGAGAAGGGTGGAATTAAGGATGAGGAAGCTAAGAAAGAGCTTGCTACATTCACTACCTGGGCTACTGATGCCGGAACTAAACTGACTGAGTGGACAACAGCGTTCAACACTGCGAACGAGCGTTGCAAAGCCGGAGATGCTGCATGGGCTGCTTATGTAGCTTCTGTACCTGCTCCAAAAGGAAAGAAGTAATCCGAATTTTTTATTGAAGAACCCCGGAGCGATGCTTCGGGGTTTTTTTATTTGGGGCAGTTGTTGTTTCCTAAACCATCCTCACAAACAACTGCGCCGCTTCCATCTTTATCACCACAACCTCTTTCCCTTTCTCAATATATCCCATCTCGGCTGTGGCGTCATAAGATTCGCCCCCGATCTCTACTTTGCCGGAAGGGCGGAGATCTGTAAATGCAACTCCTTTTATTCCTACCATGCTTTTCATCTTCGCGTCGCCAACGACATATCCTTCAGACGAACGCTGAACTCCTTTCACAGAGAGGCGCATGAACACATTTGAATTTACAAGTTTACCGCCGAAGTAAAAAGAAAATACAGTCGACAAGATGATCGATACCACGACCATGAAGATAGCTTTGATGAATTGTTCCCCGTCAGGAAGTGAGAATGTCTTGTCGCCCGGAATTGCATCAATGAGCGCAAGCGCCAGTCCCATCACCATAAAAACAATACCTGCAATTCCAACAACTCCAAATCCGGGAATGACAAAGATCTCTACCCCAAGTAATATAAGCCCGATCACAAACACGAGTATTTCCCAGTGCGCGGCAAGTCCTTCAAGATAATGTGGCGCGAAATAAAGGATCGCTGCTGTGATGGCTGCGAATAAGGGAAATCCTATTCCCGGCGATTTCATCTCAAAATAAATTCCCCCGATCATGATCATGATGAGTAAACCGCTGACAAAAGGATTGATCAGGAAATCAATGATCTTACCGATGGAAGTAGGCACATATTCCTGCAATTCGAAATTCGTTATCCCCGCGGATTCCAGAATCTCCTGAACTGTTTCTCCCTGTCCTTCGCAATACCCGTTCTTCATTGCCTCGGATGCAGTGAAAGCAAGTACTTTCCCGCTTTCTTTGATTCCGGGAATAACAATGCTTGAGTCGTTGAAACCTTCAGCGATCCTCGGATCGCGGCCGGTTTGTTCTGCCGTAGCGCGTAGGCGGGAACGCATATAAGATTGATATTTTTCCGGTGCAGGATGACCGTTCCCGTCAACAACAGTGGCAGAGCCTATGGTTCCACCGCCCGACATATAAATACTATCACATGCTATAGAAATGAGCGCGCCGGCTGAGGCTGCATTATCATCAATGAATACATAAACCGGGATCTTGCAATCAAGCAGGGCAGAACGGATCTTATCCGCCGCGTACACTTCTCCACCATAGGTATCCATGTGTATCAAAATGATCTCAGCCCCGAGTTTCTCCGCTTCCTTCAGCATCTCCTGGGTTTGACGCCATGTAGGAGGACCGATCTCTTCCTTCATATTGAATTTATACACCTTCACTTTTTTACCGGGTGCTGGTATAGATTTTGGTTCTTCCTTTACTTTCCCCGCAGGTGTTGAGTCTTTTTGTTCTCCAACCAGTGGAATGCAAGTGAATAGAATAAAAATGAGGTATAGAAGATGTTTGCGCATCTCACAAAGTTATCATTAATCCCTGTAAACAGAAACCCCGCCGAAAACTTGTGTTCGCAGCGGGGCTTTTGAAACCTGAAACTTGAAACCTGTTATAGTCCGTCCCCCTTCTTAGGCTCAGGTTTTTTAGGAGCAGGCGTTGGCTTGGGAGCAGGAGGCGGTTCATTTTTACCCGGGCCGTTTCCTGATTTATTATCTGAACCTACGTTGATCGTAATGATCTTGTTCGAAGGTCCCTGGCCGTTGGTTGCGGTTATCTTCACTGTGTTTGCGCCTGCGTTCAGCGTTGCATTCAGGGTCATCACTTTAGTGGTCGCATTCCAGCTGAAGTTTCCGTTAGGCAGGTTATTGACTTTGATCGTAATATCACTTGTTGCCGTGATCCCTTCGATCTTGGCTGTAATAGTGATATTCTCACTTGGAGCGGCATACGGGTCGGATGCGGGATCGATCATTGTAATGACGGGCTTATTGAGTTGAGCCGGCGCATTACAGATGAAGGTTACCGTTTTGGAATCTGAACCGGAACTGTTCGCTGCTGCGATCACAAACATATTCGTCGTATTCTGTGAATGCTGCATGTTGATGTTCACATGCTGAGAATTCGCATTCCAGGTATAATTTGTGAACGGGCTGCCGTTCATGGTGATGCTGATCTGGTTTTGAGCTGTAATTCCTGTGATCTTGGCCACGATATTAATGTTACAGTTGTTGCCATTATTCGTCACGGTCGACTGATTCGGCGAAATGATCGTTACGATGGGAGCCGGAGCCGGTGGAGGCGGTGGCGGTGGAGCAGGGTTGCAATTGAATGTGACGGTCTTTGAATCTGAACCTGCTGTATTTGTAGCTGCGATCACAAAGACATTCACAGGCGTACTCACGTTCTGCATGTTGATGTTCACATGTTGTGAGTTTGCGTTCCAGGTGTAGTTTGTGAACGGACTTCCGTTCAATGTAATGCTGATCTGGTTCTGTGCCGTGATGTTGGTGATCTTCGCAACTATATTGATGTTGCAATTGTTACCATTATGCGTTACCACAGATTGATTTGGTGAAATGATGGTCACCACAGGCGCCTGTGCAGGTGGCGGTGGTGGTGGTGGAGCAGGGTTGCAGTTGAATGTAACAGTCTTCGAATCCGAACCTGATGTATTTGTAGCCGAGATCACAAATACATTCACCGGCGTACTCACGTTCTGCATGTTGATGTTAACATGCTGTGAGTTCGCATTCCAGGTGTAGTTTGTGAACGAACTTCCGTTCAATGTAATACTGATCTGGTTCTGTGCGGTGATGTTGGTGATCTTCGCAACTATATTGATGTTGCAATTGTTACCATTATGCGTTACCACAGATTGATTTGGTGAAATGATGGTCACCACAGGCGCCTGTGCAGGTGGCGGCGGTGGAGGAGGAGCGGGATTGCAATTGAAGGTTACCGTTTTTGAGTCAGATCCGAATGAATTCGTAGCTGAGATCACAAAGACGTTCACCTGCGTACTCACGTTCTGCATGTTGATGTTCACGTGCTGTGAGTTTGCGTTCCAGGTGTAATTCGTGAATGGGCTTCCATTCAATGTAATGCTGATCTGATTTTGAGAAGTAATGCCTGTGATCTTCGCAACGATATTGATGTTGCAGTTATTTCCGTTATGTGTTACAACCGGCTGATTAGGTGAAATGATCGTCACAACCGGTGCACCTCCTGGTGTTGGAACAGTAGAAGGGCAATTGATTGTAACGCTCTTTGAATCGGTCCCATTATTATTCGTAGCGGTGATCACGAACGTATAGGAGTTGTTCAGCGCTTGCGTTGTGTTGATCGTCAGGATACCGTTGCTTGCATTAAAGCTGAATCCGGTGAACGGACTTCCGTTCATTGTTACGCTGATATTATTCTGCGAGGTGATATTCTGTATGGAAGCAGTAACAGCAAGGATGCAATCTCTTGAAGTATACGGATTCGTTGTAGGTGATGTGATCGTCACGACAGGAGCAGGCGATGGCAACTGGTAATTGATAACAACCGTTTTGCTGTCGGTTCCTGCGCTATTCGTAGCGGTGATCGTTACGGAATTGTTCCCGAGAATAAGATTCGGGCTCATTCCCAGCTGTTTCGTGAGCGTGCTGTAGATGAATGTGGTGAAAGGCGCGCCGTTCACAGTAACGCTTATCTGGTTCGAATTTGCAACATTCAATACTGTTGCGGTTACGGAGCCGGGCGTTACAGCTGTTGTGTGCGGTGAAGGTTGAGGCGAAGTAATGGTAACAACAGGAACTTGTGAAGGAACGGGTGTGCTTTGCAAATTGATTATCTGTGTTTTTGAATCTGATCCGCCCGCGTTTGAAGCTGTGATGGTAATGTTATTTGCTCCGGGGATCAGGATCGCATTCATCGTAAGCACTTTTGTGCTCATGCTGTAACTGAAGTTCGTGAAAGGAGAACCGTTCATCAGAACAGTTATCTCGGATACAGCATTCACATTGAGGACTGTTGCATTGATGGCGGTGGAATTCTGTGTTGTTGTATATGGATTTTGCTGGGGAAAATTGATCGTTACCACAGGTTTTGGAAGCTGAACAATGCTGTAATTGATCGTAGCAGTCTTCGAATCAAAACCGGCTGAATTTGTAGCCTTGATGGTAACGTTATTGGAACCCTGCATCAAAACGGCATTCATGGTAAGGACCTTCGTCACCATGTTGTAGGAGAACATAGTAAAGGGAGCTCCATTTACAGTCACAGAAATATCTTGCGAAGTGTTGATGTTGAGGATCGTTGCCTGCACCTGCTGCGTGCCTGCATTGGTATTATGCGGATTGGTTGCAGGTGTTGTTATGGTAACGATCGGTTTTGGCGTTGTGTTGACAGGCTGATACAGGATGGTTGTGCTCTTCGCATCCATTCCTGCATTGTTCGTGGCAGTGATCGCCACCACATTCGCTCCCTGGATCAGGCTGGCTATCAGTGAAAGTTTATCTGTAGTGGGATTGTAATTGAAATTTACTGCATTACCGTTGAGTGTGACCTGGATGTTTTGTTTTGCAACTACATGATGTACATCTGCTGTCACATTCATGCTTGCCATAACAGAAGTAAATGGATCTGTATTAGGCGATGTGAAAATAACTTCAGGTTTTTGTGGTTTAGGAAGCTCAACATAAACAAGAGTAAGCGCTTTTGTATCCGTTCCGAATTGATTTTGCGCAACGATCACGAGCGAGTTATTGCCGGGATTGAGTCCCGCCTGTATGGTAAGGCTCTTATTAGATGGATTGTACTGGAAATTCACATTTTGGCTGTTCAGTGATACGCCTATGTCAGAGCCTGAATTTACATTCAGTACCTGGCCAATGACGTTGGCAACAGAAACGCTGTAATTGAAAGGATTTGTTACCGGATCAAAAATGGTGATGATCGGTTTTGCGCCGGTTGAAACGGGCTGATACGTAATGGTGACCGATTTGCTGTCAACACCCACTCCGTTATTAGCAGTCACCGTTATCGTATTTGCTCCAATGCTGAGCATGGCAGTGTAGCTTAGCACCTTGCTGTTGAGATCATAACTGAAGTTGGAAACCGTCATGTTGTTGTGCACAACCGTGATCTGTGAACCGTTGTCCACGTTCAGGACGGTTGCGTTCACATTCATCATGCTTGATTGTGAAGCATAAGGATTGATAGCAGGGTTAGTGATCATCACAATTGGAACAGGACGCAGATTAATAGGTTCCTGGTAAATGATCGTGACAGTCTTACTGTCGACTCCCCAGTTGTTTGTCGCTTTTACTTCAATGGCGTTCGCGCCGGGAACCAATACCGCATTAATGGATATGGCTTTGGTAGCGCTGTTCCATAGAAAATCAGTATGGTTAAGTCCATTGATCTTGACGCGGATACTGCTCTGGTAATTGATATTCGTGACCGTTCCCTGGACCGTGATCCGATTGTTTGATGTAGTGAAATTATTTCCCGGACTGGTGATGATGACCTGGGGTGGCAATCCGGTAGTGGTATATTGATTATGATCATTCTTGACGGTGTCACGTGTATGCGTTTTACCACCCAGGTAGAACTTCATATAACCGCCGAAATAGTGATAGTAATTGGTCTTCGTAAGCAGCGCATTCGTGTTGCTCCATTGTTTTCCGTCGATGAGATCGCCGCTGAAAGGAAGGGTTGCTTTGTATTCAAGTCCGATAGACATGTGTTTTCCGAGCATTTTTCCCAAACCCACACCGCCCGTGACCATGAAATAATATTTATAGTTAGCACCGGCGTGTCCTTCCGCGCTTGTTTCATAGGTAAAGTCCATTAATGAAGTGAGGCCGGCCTGCGCATTTGCTGCGCTGGAAGTATCAATCCCGCTATAGTCGTACATGTTTCCAAACTGATCTTTGGCATTGATCATCACTTTGGAAGCAGAAAATCCCGCTCCACCGAATAAATAAAGGAGTATCCCGGTCTTCTTCCTTAATCCGTTGAAACCGAGCTGAAGCTCCAGGCCCATTTCACCAAGCGTGGATTTATAATTGTGGAAGTAGTATCCGGGTATGGAATCGTAGTTGAGCGTAGAATCGGTTGTGCCGTTCAGCGCAACGTTATTCTTAAGACCATAACTTCTTTTGTAGTCCTGACCATACGTGTTACCTGCTAAGTATCGAAAACGCAGTCCGAGATAAAAGGGGCTATTGGTGTTTTGCAGATAATGACGACCGAGTGTAAGTCCACCCGCAAACCCTGCGCGGTTTCTTTCCGCATCAGATGTTTGCCAGGTTCCTCCGAAATTGAAGCCTAATCCCCATCTATTGCTAACACCTGCATCGGCATATTGAGAGAACGAAATGTTTGGATATAAAAGACTGAAAATCAGTATAATAAGTCCAAGAACGCGGTAATTATTTTTCATTGTTGTCAGGGTTTTCGAGGGTAATACATTTATTATGCCAAAGTAAAAAAAAAGACTTTACCCTGAACGTCCTAGGCAAACGCGTGAAGCGAAGCCCCTGGTATAAAAAACCGCTGAATATTCTTCAAAACTTGTGGATCCTCAGTAAGAACGGGAGCGTGATGAGATTTGATCCTTGCGTCAATGATCAGTGATCCCCTGCATCCCCAGTGTTTGTTTTCTATGAACTCATGAACTCCGTAAATGTCGTGGGAAGGATTGCTTCGTGTGAACGTGATCCAAAGGAAATTGCGCAGAGTGCTTTCACAAAGTTCAGCGCTGTCGTCACAAAGAATAATAAGCGGAAACTTTGTAACACCGACAAAGGAATCGTCCGCTGCCGCAGCAAGAGATGATACAAACACGTTGAGTTCATGTTTTGCTTTATCGTAGGATGTCCATGCCGGTCCTGTAACGGCGATCATTCCTTCACGTATGAGAACGGGATTGCTGAATCCTGTCGGTAATGTGAAGGGAGGAAGATTTGATCCCAATTCACGCAGCACTTTGTTACCGGCCGCGAGAATCACTTTGCTGCCGGAGTTCAGACCGGTACCGCTGTAATCAAGTGTATCAATTGTAGTATTGGTTTGAAAATGCACATCTCTTGACAGATCGATCCGCCTCAAAAGGTGACGAAGGAATTCAGGTTTATTGATAGTATTGATGTTTGATCCATCATCTGTACAGATAAGGAGGTACTTCGCCAGGCTTAGCTGCCCTGTTCCGAGTATTCGGTTCGCGATGGTAAGTAATTCCTGCGGGCGCTTTTCCGCGTTGTAGGGAGTATATCTTTCTTGCCCGATCGCGAGAAGCAGCGGATGAACCCCCGCTTCGTCAACCGCATTCACTTCCTTCAGTCCCGGTATTTCCTGCGGAAGGATCTCACCGGTGAGTTCATGAATGAGTTTGCCGAAAACGGAATCTTCCTGTGGCGGTCTTCCTACAACCGTGAAAGGCCAGATCGCATTGTTCTTATGAAAGACCTTCCGGATACGAAGCAAGGGAAATGCATGCGTGAGACTATAATAACCGAGGTGATCTCCGAACGGTCCTTCGGGTTTTATTTCAGTTCCGTGAACCTCACCAAGAATGAGAAAATCAGAGGATGCAGGAATGAAAAAGTTATCGCTGTAAGAATACCGAAAGCGCCTTCCGTTCATGAGTCCGGCAAACGTAAGTTCACTCATTCCTTCCGGCAGAGGCATCACGGCTGAGAGAATATCTGCCGGAGGGCCACCTACGAAAATGCTCACTTTCAGCGGTACGTTATTTTGCATCGCAGCAGCCTGGTGAACCCCTATCCCCCTGTGTATCTGGTAATGCATGCCGGCTTCTTTATCCATCACGTATTCGTTTCCGGACATTTGCACCCTGTACATTCCGAGATTTGAGTTCTTTACCCCGGGATTGAATGCATTCTCTGAATAAACAAGCGGCAGCGTGATGAAAGCGCCTCCATCCTTTGGCCAGCATTGAATCTGTGGAAGCTCGGAGAGGCGTATCTCATTGGCAAGAAGGGAATGATCTCTGCTTTTTTTGGGAATTGAATTCAATCCGTACCATGCGGAGGAAAGATCACGCAATATCCCGCGCGGATCATTTCTTAGCCGCAGGACCTTTTCAACTTTACGCAACTCATTCCTGAAGATGAACCGCGCCCGTTCCATCGTTCCGAAAAGGTTGGAGACCGCGGGAAATTTGCAACCAATGACATTTTCGAAAAGTATGGCAGGACCACTCTTCCTGTTCACATGCATGTGAACGGATGCCATTTCAAGATGAGGATCGATCTCCTCCTTTACCCGGACAAGCTGACCGCTGCGTTCAAGGTCCTTTATGCATTCGGAAAGGGAAGTGTAACCCATAAAGGTTTGAAGGTACTACAGATTATTTGGATGTTGACGCTACCGAAGCACGACTAATTTACCGAAATTCACTCCTGCATCATTCTTCCAGGTTACATGATACAATCCATTCTCAAACGATGAAGTATTAATTGAAACAGCGTTCGACGAAGTCCGAATCGAATAGACCAATTTACCGTTCACATCGTATAATTGAATGTCATGACTAGCTCCTTTCAGATATAAGCATTCAAGCACGACCTCTTCATTCGCAGGGTTTGGAAAAATGTTCAGGCTGTGTAGCGATTCGGTCGTTTGCGCAACACTCATTACATAGTCATGCCTTCCAATGGTATATTCACCAGGCAGAAGTGAATCGATCGTAATGGTCCCGTATTTATCTGTCATCACTCCCATGCTTTTTGTGTACCAGTTGTATTCCTGCCAGTCGTTCGATGTGTTTGGCCGATAAAGTAATACAATACTATCCTCCAGGTTAGTGGTTGGAAGCAAGCCATTATCAAGATAACCTGCGCCTCCGCCCGTAGTTGTACGTCCATCATAAGTAATGAGCGCTGCCGCATCAAAAGTAGAAGGAAAAATGCCGGAAACTTTCCAGTAACGCGCAGGCGTGATACGATATGGATTTCCCCAGGTTAAAAAAGGGTCCGGTGCTGTCCAGTTATGTTCAACATAAATGAGCGCTGAATCGGTTGTAATACTGGAGTTCTGCACCGTAATGCGCATTCTTCCCAGGGCATTGAACGCAAATGAATTTCCAACGGTCTTAAGCGTTTTATAGTCGCATGTTTTTGCATCACTGATCAGGCTCCCAATGTTGATACCGCTGAACACAGGGTTGAATGGAAGTGTAAAAGTGTAATTGGCCGTCGCGTTGTTCATCACGATATTTCGGAGGTCCTCTACCCATGTCGCGGAACGGAACGATATCTCAAGCGGCACGCCGGTGAATAGTGACGGAGCGCCCGTAAGTTTTTGCCTGACGTGAACCGTAACGTCAAAATTCGGTCCGTTGGGAACGGATGACATGGAATCAATGGAAAAATGCGGGAAGCCTCCGTTCAGCACCCATCCGTTGAAGAAGGGTATCATATTCACTCCCGTCGCCGTTGTCATCGCATCCCTGAATCGGATCGCATCAATGTCGGTGAATTGGTAATTATTCTGTATGTATTGCAATCCAAGAAAGAACAGGGAATCTCCCAGGTAACTCCTCATTGTATGCGCCACGTCAGCGCCTTTTTTGTAAGTATGATCCCCGTATGTATAAGCCTGGGGCATGTTCGTGAGTGAACGATACCCGCCTTCAGTGTTGTGCGCGTAATGGATAACTGCTTCGTGATTATACCGAACATCGCTGATGTAGTTATTCCAGCCATACATACCTTCTGTAAACAAAAACTCGGAAAAGACAGCCATGCCCTCATTGATCCACATATCTCCCGCCGTCTCGCATGTTGCAAGATCTCCCCACCAGTGATGGGAAAACTCATGCGCCATCAGCGTCTCGTACTGGAGCGTTCCGTTCGCAGCGAATTTCGGATAAGAAATATTGGTAGCATGTTCCATGGCTCCGCTTCCGAAGGGTACAAGACAGAATCCAACCCTGTTCCACATGTAGGGGCCGTATTTTCTCTCAAAAATGGCAAAGGCTGAATCCAGGTTCGCAAAAGAATTTTTAAGATTAACGGTATCTGCAGGTACCGCCGTAAGCATCACCGGGACATTTCCGTTCATGCCGCTGAACGTCCAGTTAACATGTGTATAAGAAGCGACAGCAACGCTTGCCAGGTAACTAGGGATCTCCTCATTCAAGATCCATTTACGGATACGGTTACCAAGGATGGTTGTGTCGTTAGCAAGATAACCGTTACAATAGGCGATCTTCCCGCCGTTCGTTTCAATGTTGAACTCATATTTGCTGCGCTCAATGAAATTATCAAAACACGGGAACCAGATCCTTCCAAAGACATGCGGGTCAGCTGCAAATCCAACGCCCAGGTTATAGATGTATCCGTTATTCTGGCTATACCATCCTCCCCATCCGGAAGCGTCCATGATCGGCGGACCTTTGTAATAAACGGTAAGGTTGCTTGTATCCGTTGTATTGTGAGTAAAAGGAAGGTTAACAATAATGAGTGTATCGTTATAGGAGTAGGTTAGGTTATTCCCACCTATCTCAATCGAATCCACTGTCAGCTTAAGTAGATCCAGGCTCAGGGTATTGATATTATTCATCCTGGGGGCAAATCGAACAACGCAGTTGCCACGGATGGTGTCGGTGGTAAGATCCGTGATGTTAAGCGTAATGGTGTATTTCAGTACGTTGATCGTATCGCTACGGAGGTTATCCGCCTGGGTAACTGGAGGCAGGCTTTTGTGCAGGTGTCCCCCGAGGTTAAAACAAGATGGTCCCTGAGCAAAGGCGGTGACAAAAAGGAGGGGAGTGATTAAAAGAGCTATTGTTCTCATAAAAGGTGTATAGAACAATAAATTTAGGAAAAATTTCCGGATGGGCTTATTTACTGCCTACTGCCTACTGTTTTTAATTCTCCCGCAGGTCTATCCACTCCCAGGGCGGGCCTGGATACTCTTTTTTGGTCACGCTGAACTGGGCTTCGTTGGATTCGGTATAACAGGTGAAATTCTTCACGGTGATCGACGTAACCGTCGCATCCTTATTTAGGATCTTCACCATCACAACCTGTTTCTTCGTCTTGTCGATATAGAGCTTAACCGTGTGGTAAGGTTTCTTGGAAGGATCAAGCGGATAAAGATTGATCACTTGCACAAGCGCTCCGTTCATGGTTTCTTCCTTCTCGAACTTGTATTTGTACCCTTTCTCGTAGATGGTGAAAATATTCGTCGGGCTGATCTTGTCTTTGTCTTTCGTGGGATCCACATCATTCACCTGTACCTCTTTTGATTCCTCGATAATGGTCCACTGAGTCTTCGTATCGCAAACGATCTTCTGACCTTTCACACTCAGCACATATTTTTCACCTTTCAGAGTCAGCGAACCGGAATTGGTTTCCTTGACCTTTTTATCGGCGCCAATGGTCTCAATAACAAAATCAGACTTGATGGAATTGCAGGCTTTCGTTTTCGCGCTAAGCTCATCCAGGATGGTTTTCGCTTTCGCGTCAGGGACTTCCTTCGTTGGTTGCTGGGCAGCCACGGTTAAGGCGGATGCCAGTACGACAGGGAAGAACAGCTTTTTCATTGAAATGAATTTAAGGATTATCAGTATCCTTTTTCAAAAACTGTTCCAAAGTTAAGATATCCCTGATAATTACCTCCCTGGCCTTGCTGCCTTTGAACGGGCCTATAACCCCCGCAGTTTCAAGCTGGTCGATGATCCTGCCGGCCCGGTTGTAGCCAAGTTGAAGTTTTCTTTGAAGCAGGGAAGCAGAGCCTTGCTGATGAGTAACGATGATTCTGGCAGCCTCATCGAAGAGCGGATCACGATCAGACGGGTCAATAGTTCCTCCTGAATGTCCTTCATCTTCTCCGACATATTCCGGCAGGAGAAAGGCGCTTGGGAATCCTTTTTGTGAGCCGATAAAGTCTGTTAATCTTGCAACTTCAGGCGTGTCAATGAATGCACATTGCAGGCGTATCATATCGCTGCCGGTGGAAAGAAGCATGTCACCCTTTCCCACAAGCTGATCCGCGCCTCCGCTATCCAGTATGGTGCGTGAATCGATCTTGGAGCTTACGCGGAATGCGATCCTGGCAGGGAAGTTCGCTTTGATGGTTCCGGTGATCACGTCAACGGAAGGTCTTTGTGTTGCGACGATGAGATGAATTCCCACCGCCCGTGCTTTCTGCGCAAGCCTTGCGATCGGTATCTCCACTTCTTTACCGGCTTCGGTGATGAAGTCGGCAAATTCGTCGATCACCACAACGATGTAAGGAAGGAACTTATGGCCGTTATTCGGGTTGAGTTTGCGCTGTACGAAAGCCGCATTGTACTCTTTGATCGTTCTAAGGCTGACTTGTTCCAGCAACTCATAACGCGCTTCCATCTCAATGACCAGCGAATTAAGCGTGTTGATCACTTTCTTGCTATCCGTGATGATGGGTTTATCTGCGTCAGGAAGTTTAGCGAGGAAGTGCCTCTCGATCTTATTGTAAAGCGCAAGCTCAACCTTCTTCGGATCAATGAGAACAAGCTTTAACTGCGAAGGGTGTTTCTTATAAAGCAGGGATGCCAGGATCATGTTCACGCCAACCGATTTTCCCATACCGGTTGCGCCCGCGATGAGAAGGTGAGGCATACGTGTCAGATCTGCGATAAAGGTCTCGTTTGAAATGGTCCTTCCCAGCGCAAGCGGAAGTTCCATATTTGAATTGGCAAATTTCTCTGAACCCAAAACGGATCTGCTGGGAACAATTTCCGGATGCATGTTGGGAACTTCGATACCAATGGTTCCTTTTCCGGGAATAGGCGCTATGATGCGGATACCAAGAGCTGCAAGGGAAAGCGCAATATCATTCTCCAGTGATTTGATCTTAGAGATCCTTATACCCGCTTTTGGAACGATCTCGTAAAGGGTAACCGTCGGGCCGATGGTTGCTTTGATCTTTTCGATCTCAATGTTATAATCTTTGAGGGTTTGCACGATGCGTTTCGCATTGGCATTCAATTCCTCCTCGCCAACTGCATCCGTTTTGTTCTCATAGGCGGCAAGCAGGTCCAGTGTAGGGAATTTATATTCTCCAAGATCCAGCGTAGGATCGTACTCGCCGAATTGCGCAACGAGCTCCTCAGCCTTTTTGGAATAATCCTCATCTTGCTGATCCTTGAATTCATTTTGCTCTACTGTAAGGGTGAGGTTTCCTTCGCCAACGGATATTTCGTGGAGGGGTTTGTCCTCAACCTCTGATTCCATGGTCTTCTCCCGTTCCGTCTCCAGGACTTGCAGCTGAATTGCATTCTCAACTTCTGCCGTTTTTTCTTCTTCTTTAACCAGTGTTTCAGCTATCTCTTCATCTTCGCCTTTGCTCACTTCGAGCTCAGGAGAATATTCATTCTTCAATTCATTTTTGGTAGCATCAGGAACCGTTTCTTCTGCAACGGCTTCAGGTTTTTTAAAGAAAGCAAAGGACATATTGAAACTGACCACCATAAACGTGAGAATGGAAAAACCCAGGAGCGCACCTGTTCCTATCGCGCCAAGGGTCATGTTCAGCCAGTCGCTCACCTGGAAACCAAACGTTCCTCCCAGGTAGAACCATTTGTCGTGAAAGATATATCCCAGCGCAACGGAAAAGAATACGAGCGAAAAGAAAGACCATCGAAATGTTTTTCCCAACGGCAGAAGATCGATCTTGAAAAGGATCTTTACACCGGCTACGAGAAAGAAAAGCGGGAACACGAGTGAGGCGATCCCGAATCCTTTATGAATGAAAACATGTGAGATGATGGCGCCTAGCTTTCCCAGCCAGTTTTCAACGCTCGCCTCATTGAGCATAAGCTGCGCCCATGAACCACTGACCTTATCCTGGTCAGTGGTCCAGGTAAAGAAGAAGGATGTAAAGGCAACGGTCAGATAGACGGATGACAACAGCAAAAACAAGGCGAATATCTTGTGAACGCGCTCATCTTTGAAAAAAGCAATAAGCGATGCAAATCTTGAACCGAATGAACTTTTACGGATCTTTTTCTTTTTGACAAGGGAAGGTTCTGTTCTCTCCTGGGGTTCTTTCAGAACATTGTCCTTCGTTTTTTCCTTTACTTCTTCCTGGACCTCAATATCGTGGCGCTCCCTGAATTTATTACGGGATTTTGGCTTTACCTCTTCAATTTCTTCAATGACTTTCATAGGGACAGAAGGCTGCTTTCAAAGGTATTGAAACCTCATACGAAACCTGTCCCGGAAGGTTTGGGGTTATGAACGGATAAATGTTGATAAAAGGGCTTCGGTTTTAGCACAAAAAAAGGCCCTTTCCAGAGCCTTTTTTTCGTATTTCATGGTTCGGTAAGCTCACCATGACAGAGATTTTACATCATCATAAAAGCCACTACTGTCATTCTGAGCGAAGTCGAAGAACGTATTTCGTCGGCTTATTTTCCCATTCCTTTATACATCTCCTCCATTTCCTTCTGAGTTTTTTCCTCATAACCGGAAGTAGGGATCTCAAATTTGGAATCTGAAACCGGCTCCTTTGAGAAGGATTTACATGTCATTTTGATCTTCTGTCCATTGCTGTCGAACTCATATTCCATCGGAACACCATTGAGGCCTTTGAACTGGGCTTCATAAGAAACTCCAAGCTCTTTGGTATACCATACCGTTGTGACGAATTCCTTTCCATCTTTGGAGGTCCAGGTCACCTCGGCATTCGTGCAGGCATAACCGGCAATGGTCTTTTTATCATTCAGTTGCTTCACTTTTACTTCCCCTTCTGCTTTTTTGTCCTTCGGTTCTTCGATCTTGCTTCTGATGAGGTATTTCTTTCCCATCATCGGCATGTCCATCAGCGTCACGACATCCTTGGTCTTGTTATCCGTAATGGTGACGTTCGAGTAGAACGGTGTACTCGTTTCTGTACGGGTCTTGTCATTCTTGATGGAGATCACCGTTTCCATATTTCCCATCATGGCAGCCTGCTCAGGCGGCATGTTGGGAAGCTCCATGATGTAGACAATGGTGCCTTCTTTAAGTTGCGCGAAAGTCACAGCGGTGAACAGGAGCGCCATAGCAAATAAGCCGGATAGTTTTTTCATTTTTCGTTTTGTGTTTATTTGACCGGGTTGAGGGTCTTAATGATATTTTCTATTTCTTCGATGGGCATCTTTTTATAATCGGACGGTACGGTAAAGTCCTCATCCTTCACTTTGTCCTTTGAAAAACTTTTCGCTGTAAGTTTCATTGTTATTCCGTATTTCTCGATCTCAAATTCGATCAGTACCCCGTCGATCTTGTAGTACGGGTTGCTCCAGTTTGTGCCGGGCGTTCCGATCTCCTTCGTATACCAAACATCAACTTCCTTGCCACTCTCTAACAGCGCGACTGCCTTCAGGCAATTGAAACCGGCGATCTTTTTTTTCTCTCCGGGTACAAGTTTAACCTCTTTTACATATCCGCTGTTCACTTTTTTGACAAGCGGTTCATCAAGATATGCAACGTACTTATTTTGAAAGAGAACCAATGTCTGGATCGCGGTCTTAGTGGTTTCATCGGCGATATAATCCATCGCGATCAAACCCATCATGCCGGATAAATGAGTTACCGTTTTGTTCCCTTTGAAGCGGTAGACGGCCTGGTCCGGAAGGCCCGCAGCCATCATATCATTCTTCTCATCAATGTCAGGGTACGAAACGTCGTAATCAATGCTGCCTTCCTTAGGCATCCCGAAGATGATCATCCCGCCTCCCTCCATGAAAAACCATGTTATCCCGCAGCCGGAAACGAGTAATAAAAGAAGCAGAAGCAGCCTCCGCTTCTTCTTTTTCTTTTGATCCGAAACTTCCGTTTTACCCTCTGTGGAGGCCGTCGAATTCATTGGATTTCAACATAAAACGGTAAAGATAGATTTTTTTGAGATACCAAATTCCCTAATAGCCAAGGGTCTTGAGCATGGATTTGTAGCTCTGTTCCTTGGCAAAAAGACGCGTGGAAATCTCACCGTTTTCGTCCCTGTCAATTAGTACATGTTTTGGGGCCGGGATAAGACAATGTTGTATCCCGCCATAACCACTAAGTGATTCCTGGTAAGCGCCGGTATGGAAAAATCCGATATAGAGAGGTTCTTCTGAATTCAATTCAACCCTTGGGAGAAACACCTGGTTTGAATGCGGTTCTGTGTTGTAAAAATCCATTGAATCACAAGTGAGTCCCCCCAGGTTGACACGGTGGTAATCCCTGTCCCAGTGATTGATCGCAAGCAGAATAAAGCGCTGGTTGATTCCCCAGGTATCGGGCAACGTTGTGATGAACGAGGAGTCGATCATGTACCACATCTCCCTGTCGTTTTGCAGCTTGTGATCAACTACAGAGTAGATGGCTGCACCGCTTTCTCCTACTGTAAAGGAGCCAAACTCAGTAAAAATATTCGGTTCCTTGATCTTATTCTGCTTACAGAATACCTTGATCTGTGAGATGATCTCCTCAATAATGTATTCATAGTCATACTCAAACCCGAGTGTTGTCTTGATGGGTAAGCCGCCTCCAATGTTCAGTGAATCCAGTTCCGGGCAGATCTTCTTGAGTTCTGCATACACCGTCAGGCACTTCGCAAGTTCCGTCCAGTAGTAAATGGAATCCTTTATGCCCGTATTTATGAAGAAATGAAGCATCTTCAACTCAAACTTTTGATTACCAAGTATCTTCTCCTTACAGAAGTCGACTATCTCCTTGTACCTTATCCCAAGTCTCGAGGTATAGAACTCAAAGGATGGCTCTTCTTCAGATGCTATGCGTATACCCAGCTTGCACTTCTGCTTCACATTCTTCTGATAGTAGTTCAGTTCGTTCTTATTATCGAGTATAGGGATAACGTTCTTGAATCCGTCATTTATCAGCTCAGTAACATACCTCTGGTATGTTTCACGCTTATACCCGTTACAAATGATGTAATGTTCCTTGTTTATCTTATCCTTTTTAATGAGCTCCTTAACTATCGGGATATCATAGGCTGAGGAGGTTTCCAGATGAATATCCTGCTTCAAAACCTCTTCCAGGATGAAAGAAAAATGGGAACTCTTCGTACAATAACAGTAGGTATAAGTACCTTTATAGTCGGCCTTTGCCATGGCCACTTTGAAGATCTTTTTTGCTTTTTGAATCTGTGACCCGATCTTAGGAAGATAGGTGATCTTCAAAGGGGTACCGTACTGCTCGATGATCTCCATCAGCGGTATGTCGTTAAAAAAAAGCTCATTTTCTGAAACCCGAAAACCTTCCTGGGGAAAATGGAAGGTCTGTTCAATTAAGTCAATGTATTTATTCTTCATAAAGTGTTGAAATTAAGTTACTTAAATAGGATGAAAAAATGTAAGTGACTTGGATTATGAATTTTGTTCAAATGTAAGTAAATTGGAATGATAAAAGAAGGATAATCCGGGCTCAACTCGGGCTAATACAGAAGGCAATGAAAAGCATACGTTTGATAGAAATTAAGTCGGAGATCGGAGCCGGAACCCGTGGCGCCAGCATGGGTCCGGAGGCTGTAAAGATAGCTGCACTCGACTTCGGGAGCTCCTTCTTTAGGAAGAACAGGCCTGTTGAGATACCGCATGAGAACAAACTTCTCCTGGAACCTGTGGTGCATGATTATGCAAAAAGGATCAAAGGGGTCTATACCATATGTGAGCGTGTTGCCAAGGAGCTGGCTAAAACACTGAAGGACCCGAGGTTCTTTCCAATCGTACTCGGTGGCGATCACAGTAGCGCCATTGGTACCGTTTCCGGTATCAAGATGGCCTTTCCTGAGAAAAGAGTAGGCGTCATCTGGATCGATGCGCATGCCGACCTTCATTCTCCATATACTACGCCTTCCGGTAACATGCATGGGATGACACTTGCTGCCTTACTTGGGGAGGATAACATGGAAATGGCCATCAATAAACCCGACGAGGATACGATCGAATTCTGGAATAACTTGAAAGAAATGGGAGGTGTTAACCCCAAAGTTCAGTACTCAGACCTGGTCTACGTTGGGTTAAGAGATATGGAATTGCAGGAAGAATCAATTATTAAAAAGAATAAAGTACGGATATTCAACATCACCGAGATCCGAAGAAAAGCCGTCGAACGTATCGCTATCGATTCACTCAACTACCTGGATCAATGCGATCTCATCTACGTTTCTTTTGATGTCGACAGCATGGACAGTGCCATATCAAAAGGAACAGGCACCCCTGCGCCGAACGGCATCACCGAAAAGGAAGCCGGTAACCTTATCTATTATCTCCTGAGAAGCCGTAAGGTTTGCTGCCTTGAAATGGTGGAGATCAATCCCACGCTTGACAAAGAGAATCTCATGGCGGAGAATGCTTTCGAGATTCTTCTCAAGGCCTCTAATCAGATCACTAATGTATTTTGATAACAAGTGCTGTCATGGTGAGTCGTGAGCGAAGCCGAACGGCCGAACCATTCTTTGTAATTTTGTCCATTCATGAAGTGGATTGAAAGCATATTATCTGAAAGCACGGCTGCAGCGTTACAATCGCTTTTCAATACTTCAATTGACGTTGACAAGATATCCTTCCAGAAGACAAACCCTGAGTTTGAAGGTGATATTACACTTGTTGTATTTCCCTTCGTAAAAGTCTCAAAAAGATCACCTGAAGAGACCGGTAAAGCGATCGGAGAGTTTCTTGTCAGTAATTGCACCGAGGTCGGGAGCTTCAATGTTGTTAAGGGATTTCTGAACCTGGTGATCCGGGATGCGTACTGGATCAATTCATTCAGCGCCTTTTCTTCACAGAATGCTTTCGGAATTGTGCATTCGGAACCTTCCTTTCCGCTGGTCATGATAGAGTATTCTTCTCCCAACACCAATAAACCCCTTCATCTGGGTCATATCCGCAATAATCTTCTCGGTTTCGCGGTTGCTAATATTTTAGAAGCAACAGGCAAACGTGTTACAAAAGTGAACCTGGTTAATGACCGCGGAATTCACATCTGTAAAAGCATGCTCGCATGGAAAAAATGGGGTAATGGTGAAACGCCTGAATCCAGTGGTTTGAAGGGTGATCATTTTGTCGGAAAGTATTACGTTGAATACGACAGGCGCTTCAAAGAAGAAGTTGCCAAGCTTGTGAATGCCGGGATGAGCAAGGAGGATGCAGAGAAGAGTGCGCCTGTGCACAAAGAGATCCAGGAAATGTTGTTGAAGTGGGAGGCAGGAGATAAAGAAGTGAGATCGCTTTGGAAAATGATGAACGACTGGGTGTATGAAGGATTTGCGGAGACCTATAAGGATCTTGGAGTAAGTTTCGATAAGATCTATTACGAGTCTGAAACATATCTTCTCGGCAAAAAAGCTGTTGAAGAGGGCCTGAAAAAAGAAGTGTTCTTCAAAAAACCGGATGGTTCCGTCTGGGTGGATCTGACGGCGGATGGATTGGATCAGAAAGTGCTTTTGCGCGCAGACGGCACTTCCGTATACATGACACAGGATATAGGCACTGCCATGCTGCGTTATTCCGAATTTCCTGACGTAAGCTCAATGATCTATACGGTGGGAAACGAACAGGAGTATCACTTTAAAGTACTCTTCCTTATCCTGGGAAAACTTGGATGCGAGTGGGCAAAGAATTGTTACCACCTCTCTTATGGAATGGTTGAGCTGCCGGATGGAAAAATGAAATCCCGTGAAGGAACCGTTGTGGATGCCGATGACCTGATCGCGGAAATGATACAGACTGCAAAGGAAAAAACGGAGGAACTCGGTAAGATCGATGGCCTGAGCGAGGAAGATGCAGGGGTGCTTTACCGGACGCTTGCCATGGGCGCCCTCAAATATTTTCTGCTTAAAGTGGATCCTAAAAAGAAAATGGTCTTCAATCCCAAAGAAAGTATTGATTTTAACGGACATACAGGACCATTCATTCAGTATACACATGCGAGGATACGATCCGTATTAAGAAAGGCAGGAGAAGTGTCCCTCGTTTCACTCGGGATGACGGGAGAAGTAAGAGGGGTGGTGGAAATAAAACCGCTTGAGAAGGCTTTGCTGAAAAGGATCCATGATTTCCCCGCTATTGTGAGAGAAGCGGGTGGGGAGTACAATCCTGCCGTCATCGCCAATTATGTCTATCACCTGGCCAAGGACTATAACCACTTTTATCATGAAGTAAATATTCTCAAGGAGCCGGATGAAAGGCTAAGAAATTTCAGGCTCTCGCTCAGCAAAATGGTTTCAGATCTCATTCATCAGAGCATGACCATGCTCGGAATCTCAGTTCCTGAAAGAATGTAGGATTAATACATTCGTATCAATTAGTAATTCGTACATTAGTTTCTTATTAATAATTCGTCGACTATGAAAGCACTCTCCATCATCTCCCTCGTCCTGACTTTGATCGCCGGTTTTATTGCTATAGGCTTTACGATCGACGTCTCCCAGAAACGTTCCTGGAATTACGGATACCTCAATGATTATGAGAGTGCCTATCAAACAGGTGGCGATTATAATACTGCTTACGGCTATGTGGACGATAATTATGATGCCATTGACGAGGCTACACAGGTTGCCGGCCTCATCTGTATGGTTTATTTTTTGTTTTTGCTGACGTATTCGATCCTTGGAATTGTTAAGATCAAGACGACGACCATGAAAGTTTTTTCCATCATCGCGCTCTCACTCACTGGCATTTTTATTTTGTGGGATATTATTATGATCACTAACCCATCAGGATTGAGCTTTGATGAAGTGGGACCGGCCTTCATCATTTTCATGTTCTTCGGACTGGCATACTCTATCATCGGGACAGTACAATCTTTCAGGAAGCCGAAGCAATTGCCTTCCTGATCACATCACAGGCAAATTCTATCTCTTCATGTGTGATCGTGAGCGGTGGCGCTATGCGCATGCTTTTATCATTGAACAGGAACCAGTCGGTCAGAACCCCGTTTTCAATACAAGAGCTGATCACTTTCATGTTGAATTCCCTGCTCTCAAATTCCACGGCTATCAGCAGTCCTGCGCTCCGCAACTCTTTTATTTTCGGATGTACCAAAAGTTTCCTGAACAACTCAGATTTCCCCCTCACAGCAGAAATTAAGTTCCCCTCTCCCCCCGGGAGAGGGGTCAGGGGTGAGGCAAGTACATCCACCACCGCCCCCGCCGCCACACAGCTCACCGCATTCCCTCCGAATGTTGTTAAATGCCCCAATGCCGGATCCTCAGAAAGGACTTTCATGATCTCTCCTGAACTTGCAAAACAACCTATCGGCATTCCTCCTCCCATTCCTTTCGCCATGCAGAGAATACCCGGGAGGATACGGAATGATTCAAATGCCATAAAACTTCCTGTTCTGCCAAAGCCTGTTTGGATCTCGTCCAGTATCAGCAGCGCTCCGGTTTCATCACAACGCTCCTTTACTTTCTTGAGAAATCCTTTTTCCGGCAGGATCACGCCCGCTTCACCTTGGATCGCCTCTATGATCACGCATGCTGTGTCGCCGGAAATGACAGATAAACTTTTTTCATCATTGAATGTTGCGAAACTGATCCCGGGAAGCAATGCGCCATATCCTTTTCGTATGCTTTCATTACTCATTATACTCATGGCTCCCTGTGTGCTGCCATGATAGGAATTTTTGAATGCAACCATTTTTTCTCTTCCGGTGAAACGCCTTGCGAGTTTCATAGCGCCTTCTATCGCTTCTGCTCCCGAATTCACGAAGTAAAACGAATCGATCTCTTTAGGAAGTAATTTGGAAAGTTTTTCGGCAAGCATTACCTGTGGCGATTGCACAAATTCCCCGTATACCATCAGGTGAAGGTGTTTCTTCAGTTGCGCTTCAATTGCGTTGATCACTGCCGGGTGACGATGACCTACAGAGCTTACACCAATGCCGGAGATGAGGTCCAATATCTTTTTCCCGTCTTTATGGTACATCCAGCATCCTTCAGCTCTTTCGATCTCAAGAAAGAGAGGAGTACTGCTTGTTTGAGCAAGATGTCTCAGAAATAGTTCGCGTTCCGTCGGCATGGAAGACGAAATTACGCATTAGCTTTTATCTCAGAAGGAACCGCAGAGGATACCGAAAAGGATCTCAAGCAACCCATTTATACAAACTGTACCGCAGGCATCAAACGTGCCTTCGGGATCGCTGATAAAGAACAAGATAAAACCGATCAGCATTAACGTTCCTCCTGCAATAAGAAGGGTGGTTGCGGCAAGCGGAATAACTGCCGCATCAATGGTTAACAGTAGTCCTATTATCAATAAAGCGAGACCAATGAGACTGAACCCTATCGCGAATGCCTCCAGTTCACTGACATAAGCTGTTGCCTTGATTTTTGTGGTCGGCACAGCATTTTTTTCGGGTTCTGCATCGACCTCTGCGCAATTGCTCTCAGTTGTTCCGTAAGTAAAGCTTGTTCTTTCTTTTATTTCATTATTCTTAACGATATGATTTACCTCCGGGGTCTGCTCTTTCGGTGTCTCTTTCTGGCTATTAATTATTTTTTCTGACCCCTGACTTCTGTTGCCTATTGCCTCTTGCCTGTTGCCTGTTCCCTTATTCCATTCCACATGCACTCCCGGCCTGTAAAAGCGTTTCTCAACCGTACAGGATGCGAGAGGTACTATCAGAAGAAATAATGGCCAAGTGTATTTAAATAGTTTCATCTGTTAAGATTAGGACGCGATAGCCTCCAGTGCTGCTAAAATGACCTGGAAGAGACCCCAAATACAGTTCGGCGGAAGACCTAATGCGCTAAGACCTGCTATCAACAACAGTCCTCCGATCCCTCCTGTAAAGCCAATGATCAAACCGGCGGATGGAGCCGCAAGATAAACACCAACGGTCACCAATGCCAGCGCAAGAGATGCTATCAATAGCCACTTGATCGTGTTACCTCCTGACTCACGACCCACCGATGAAACTATTGATCGCGTTCTGGTTGTACTTTTAAACTCGTTTGTGTTAGATATCCTGGTATGAGTTTGAAGCTTATTGTTTAATTCCTTATTCGTTGTGACATGCATCATTTCAGGAATTGAACTTGTCAGCGCCACTTTTTCCTCAACACCCGTTTTTTCTGGTTCCTGCCTTCTGATCTCTGACGTCTGTTCTGCTTTTTCTGTTGCCTGTTGCCTGTTCCCAGTTGCCTTACTCCATTCTACATGAAACCCGCGATTAAAATGCCGTTTCTCAACCGTACAGGAAGTAACCAGGATTATTAAAAGAAAGTATGGCGCTAACCGGAAAAGGAAAGAGCAGGTATCAGCCTTTTTGTTTGTCGATGGCTTCAAAAACCGAATTATTACTGACGAACTCCGGGACGATCTCCTTCATTTTTGTCACGATGGCCGCGTTGTTCTGGCCCGGAAAAAGTTCTGTTAATTCCCGCACATTCCGTGCCACGAATTCGTATTCTGTATCCCTTACTTTTGCTATAAGTATCTGGGGATGATGTGTGGAAAGTGTTTTTTCCTTATCCGCCAGCAATTCTTCGTAAAGTTTCTCGCCGGGTCGCAGTCCTGTAAATGTGATCTGTATATCCTTCCCGATCTCAAGACCGGAAAGCAGGATCATCTTTCTCGCCAGGTCCACGATCTTGACAGATTTCCCCATGTCGAACAAAAAGATCTCTCCGCCTTTACCCATTGCGGCTGCTTCCAGGACAAGCTGACTTGCCTCAGGGATGGTCATGAAGAATCGCGTAATATCAGGATGCGTGATCGTAACCGGACCTCCTTTCTCAATTTGCTGACGAAAACGGGGAATGACCGATCCATTCGAACCGATCACATTTCCGAACCTTGTTGTTACAAATTTAGTCTTTGAACTTTTTTGAAGCGAGTGAACGTACATTTCTGCGATCCGTTTGCTGGCTCCCATCACATTTGTTGGATTCACTGCTTTATCCGTTGAAACAAGCACAAACTTCTCCACTTTGAATTCGTGTGAGAGCTCCGCAATGACCTTTGTGCCCATCACATTCGTAAGAATGGATTCGGAAGGATTGTTCTCCATCAAAGGAACATGCTTATACGCAGCCGCATGGTAAACGATGGAAGGCTTGAGTGAACGGAAAAGATTACGCATGCGTTCCTCATTCCGCACATCACCAATTACTACTTCCATTCGCTTGGCTCCGTATTTTTCCAGCATTTCCAGCTCCGCCTCAAACAAAGCAGATTCTGCCTGGTCCAGCATGATCACCTTTTTTGTGCCGAAGCGCAAAAGCTGCCGCACGAGCTCGCTTCCTATGGAACCAGCTGCGCCGGTGACAAGAACGGTTTTTCCTTCATTTAGAGCGCGGATATTCTTCTCGTCAAGCCTGATCGGGTCTCGTTCAAGCAGCTCTTCAATATTGAGCTTTTTGATCTGCCGGAAACTTAATTCCCCATTGATCCATTTTGTTACAGGAGGAACGCTTAAGACCTTCGTTTTATGCGTCAGGCAGGCATCAACGATCTCCTGTTTGCGCCGTGTTGAAAGATTCTGTACAGAAATGATCAGGTGAGCAACTTCGTTCTCCCCTAGGATCTCCCCAAGCTTATCAAGCGAATGGATTGTCACCCCTTCCATGATCTTTCCTTTTTTCACAGGATCATCATCAATGAACGCTATCACGCGGTATCGGGTGCCCCTGTCGCGGTCCAGGGTCCGTTTCGTGATAAGACCGGATTCACCTGCACCGAATATGATGACATTCCTTTTCTCTTTCCCCGGATTTGCGAACTCCTGGTAAAGCGCTTTGAAGATGAACCTTGAGCTAAGCATGAAAAAGGCTGTGGTCATAAACTCGATCACGACAATTGAATACGGAACAATAAAAATGTCCTGGGTATAGTACGTGAAGATGTTGACAAGACCCAGGATCACGGATCCGCCGGTAAGGACCAGGGCGATGCGGATGGCATCCCTTGAGCCGGTGTAGCGGACAATGCCCTGGTATGTCCGGAAAACAAGAAAGCTGAGCAACCTCACCCCGATCACAAGCGGGAATACGATCGGGAAACTGTAGATCTCAACCTCAGGAATGTCGGCAAAATTGAAGCGGACCTGGTAGGAGAGGGCAAGAGAAACAAAGCAGATGATCACATCGGAAAGCAGGATCAGCCAGCGGGGTCGCTTATTACTGAAAAAGATCTTCTGTTTGAGCCACCTCAACATGGTTCAAAGATAAATAAAAGCAGGATGAAGGATGGGTTCAATACGTCATTGTATCTTTGCCTTCGTGAATTCAAACGGCAAAAAAGTTCTGTATATCTCATACGACGGTATGACCGATACGCTTGGTCAGTCGCAGGTCATACCGTATCTGCAGGGACTGGCCGCCCTGGGATTTTGTATTACCATCCTGAGCGCAGAGAAGAAGGAGAAAATGGCAGCCGAGGGTAAGCCGGTAGGCAAAATGCTTGATGAGTCCGGAATAATGTGGGAACACATCAGCTTTTCTTCAGCATTCTCTGTTTTATCAAAGGCGTACGACAGGTCCAAGCTTCTCTCGAAGGCGGTAGCATTACAAAAAGCGAATAAATACAGTATCATTCATTGCAGGAGTTACGTAGCAGCAGAGGCGGGGCTTGAGCTCAAGAATATTTTCGGTTGTAAGTTGCTTTTTGACATGCGCGGGTTCTGGGTGGATGAGCGTGTGGAGGGAAAGATCTGGAATCTGAAAAACCCGGCCTACAAACTTGCTTACGATAAATACAAGCGGATCGAAACGAAGCTCATCGGCAAAGCCGATCATATTATCTGCCTGACGCATAACGCTGAAGAAAGATTGGTATCTGAGTGGAGCGTTGAAGTTGACAGGATCAGTGTGATCCCCTGCGCAGCCGATCTGAGATTGTTCCATCCGCTTGATGAAGCGAAAAGAATACTAGCCAGGAAAAAATTAGGGATTGCCGAAGACACATTTCTGCTTGGCTACCTCGGATCTTTCGGGACATGGTACATGCTTGAAGAAATGTTAAAGTTCTTTGTTATCCTGCGAAATAAGAAAAAACGCGCCAAATTTCTTTTTCTCTCTCCCGGTAAGGCAGAGGATGTGCTTGTTCTGGCGGAAAAACTAGGGATCCGGGAGAGTGATCTCATTGTGAAATTTTCGTCAAGGAATGAAATTCCAAATGTTTTCGGTTCCGTGGACGCAGGAGTCTTTTTTATCAGGCCAACTCCTTCAAAAAAGGCCAGCTCCCCTGTAAAACTGGGAGAGATGCTTGCTATGGGCATACCGGTGATCTGTAATTCAGGGATAGGAGATACGGATGCGCTTTTTGAAAGGAACAACATAGGTTGGCTGCTAAGAGAGTTTACAAAGGAACAGACCGATCGGATCGTGGATGCCATCTGCAATCAGGAACATCCGGCTTCGTCCACATGCCGGGGTGTTGCGGAAAGGGACTTTGATAACAGAAAAAGTATTCTTGACTACGCGGGGATCTACAACAAGCTAACGGGAGAATGAAAGTGCGATCAGGGAAGATACGAATGCTTGTTTTAGCACCTTACCCTGTCGGGTTTGCCCCTAGCCAGCGCTTGAAATATGAACAGTATTATTCTGCCTTTGAAAAGGCGGGATACGAGGTAACGACCAAATCATTTGTTGGCATTCGTTTCTGGAGGGTCTTATACAGGAAAGGGTTTCTTCTTCACAAACTCTGGTTCACTTTCCTGGGATACCTTCGACGCTCATGGCACATGCTTTCCATCCCGCGTTATGACCTTGTTTACGTTCACCTCTGGGTCACCCCGCTCGGATTACCTGTTTTCGAATGGTGGACACGAATGATGTCGAAAAAGATCGTTTATGATATTGACGACCTCATCTTTCTCGGGCATGCAAGCGCCGCAAATAAATGGTCTTTTCATCTCAAAGGAAGAAGAAAAGCAATTTATCTGATGAAAGTTTCCGATCATGTGATCACGTGTACCCCATTGCTGGACGAATTTGCGAGAAAATACAATAAGCATACAACGGATATTTCATCCACCGTAGATTCTGACACTTACACCCCGAGATCAGATTATTCCTTCGGCGATGTTCCGGTGCTGGGATGGAGCGGCAGTCACAGTACTTCGCGGTTTCTGAACATGCTTGCCGATACGTTGCGTGAATTAAACATGATCCACCCTTTCAGGTTACTGGTCATTGGTGATGCAAAATTTAAGATGGACGGGGTTGACGTGGAGGCCATAACATGGAATGAACGAACTGAGGTAAAGGATCTCTCACGAATCGATATAGGGCTTTATCCATTGCCCGATGAGCGTTGGGTCCTGGGAAAAAGCGGACTGAAGGCCCACCAGTACATGGCTTTGGGAATACCTGTGGTTGCTTCAGCAAAGGGCGCTAATTTCAGGATCATCGAGAACGAAACAAACGGATTCCTTATCAGGGATATCAAAGATTGGAAGGAGGTGCTCCTGCGCCTGCTTAAAGATAAGGCGCTCAGAGAGCGTATTGGCAGAAGCGGCAGGATGTCCATGGTTGATCGGTTCTCTGTAAGAGCCAATATTTCCGGCTATCTGGAGGTTCTTGACCGCGTATCTGGTCGTGCCCGATAGCTTTTCGGATTTCTTCATTTAATGATACATTTGTAAAAAATAATCATGGAAGTTTCACTTGAAACAAAAATGAAGAATACTGTTTTATTTCAAAAACACGTTTCACTTGGCGCAAAAATGGTGCCGTTCGCCGGCTATAACATGCCGGTATCCTATTCCGGTCTGAATGATGAGCATATCACGGTTCGTGAAGCGGCCGGGATCTTTGACGTAAGCCATATGGGTGAGTTCATTCTTCGTGGCAAGGATGCTCTGGATCTCATTCAGCGTGTCACATCCAATGACGCTTCCGTTCTGACTCCCGGGAAAGCCCAGTACTCTTGCCTGCCGAATGAAAGGGGCGGAATTGTAGATGATCTCCTTGTTTACCGCTTGGATGAAACTAGTTGGATGCTCGTTGTCAACGCATCGAACATAGAGAAGGACTGGAATTGGATAACGAAGTTCAATGTGAACGGCGTAGAGATGAAGGATATCTCTGATGAAACAGCTTTGCTTGCGATCCAGGGACCGAAAGCGAGTGCGATCTTGCAGAAATTAACGAAAACGGACCTGGATTCGATACCCTATTACAGTTTTGTCAAAGGTGCTTTTTTCGGGTGCGAAAATGCGATCATTTCCAATACGGGGTATACCGGTGCCGGAGGTTTTGAGCTTTATTTGCCTAACGAAAATGCCGTTAAGGTCTGGGATGCGATCATGGAAGCAGGAAAAAGCGAGGGCATCAAACCCGCAGGGCTGGGTTGTCGCGATACACTTAGACTTGAAATGGGGTTTTGTCTCTATGGAAATGATATTAACGATTCCACATCGCCGCTGGAAGCAGGCCTGGGATGGATCACAAAATTCACAAAAACATTCACGAATTCAGAAGCGCTTAAAGCCCAAAAAGATGCAGGCGTAATAAAAAAGCTCGTAGGATTTGAGATGACCGAGAGGGGAATACCGAGACATGATCATGTCATTACAGACAGCGCAGGGAATAGGATCGGCCTTGTAACTTCCGGAACGCAATCCCCGACCTTGCAGAAAGGAATAGGGCTTGGTTATGTGGAAGCCGCTTTTTCAAGGGCAGGAACTGAAATTAGTATTCTGATCCGCGAGAAAAAAGTGAAGGCTGTGGTGACAAAGATCCCATTCTATAGATCACCTTCAAAATAATGTATGAGCGGAGATAAGCCTAAGATCGACGCCTGTTTTTCACCATTTCTCTATCCTGTTTATAAGGAGGAGGATGCCATTGTCGTGATCATCGACATTTTCCGCGCAACAACTGCCATGTGTATCGCTTTCGAATACGGTGCAGAAAAGATCATTCCGGTAGCAACCGTTGAAGAAGCCCTGGAATGGAAGAAAAAGGGAATGCTCGCAGGCGCTGAGCGCGAGGCCGTGAAAGTGGATGGTTTTGATTTCGGGAATTCACCATTTGATTATAATGGGGAACACGTCAGGGGAAAGTCAATTGCCTTGACAACGACGAACGGCACACAGGCCATCGAAGCTGCAAGGGGTGCGTACAAGGTAGTAGTGGGGTCTTTTTTGAACATCAGGGCGCTATGTGAATTTCTTGTCAGTGAAAAAAGAAATATACTGCTCCTTTGCTCTGGGTGGAAGAATAAATTCAATCTTGAAGATGCTTTGTTCGCTGGTGCAGTTACACATGAGATCGATGCAGCCACTCGCGATTTTGATTTTGGTGATGCTTGTGTTGCCTTGAAGTATTTATACGAAATGGCTAAGAATGATCCGAATAAGTTTCTCGCTCACTCCTCTCACAAGGAAAGGCTGGTGGAACTAAATCTTAAGCGGGATATCAAATTTTGTCTGACCCCGAATCAAACGAAGGCCATCCCGATCCTGGAAAACGGTGTCCTGGTAAATTTAAATCGCTGAAAATAGAGCATAAGTAATTGATTATCAGCGAGTTTTGATAATCCATTTAATTCAAATAGATTTGTCTGTTAAACTCAAACGGTATGGCATTCTTTGTAACAAAGATCCTTGATTTTAATGTGGTCATGATCACTCCTGAATGGAGGATATGGAAACATAACAAAGGAGGAAACAGGGTTCAGCTCACGGGATATACCATTGCGAAGGACGCAGGTACCCGGCGAGATGCCAAAAAACAGCTGATGGCGCACCTTCTTAACAATAAGATCCAACTAAAAAATATTTCCGGGATAAGCGCATCCGGTAACCTTCTTGCGGAGGTTTGGGTCCGCGGGGCAAATGTGGCTTCCCAAATGGGAAGTTTTGCGGCCGCAGCTCCGAAGAAAGCACCCAAACCTGCAGAATTGAAACAGGAAGAGAGTAATCCCGAAGTAGCCCAGACAGCCAAATGAGAAAACTGCTCCTTATCTCGCTGTTGTCGCTCCTTATGTTCGGATGTTCAGGTATTATCAGCAATGACAATACAGGCCCTGCACAGAAGGATTCTGCTGCGGTTAACAACTCTTCCGAGATCACCATCGGCCGTTTCATCATCATCCCATTCGAGCAGATAGAGAAGAAAACTGGTCTCTGATCAGGCAATAATTCCGCCTTTTCTACGTTCTTGTATGCCAGGTAGTTCCGCTTTCATGAAACAGGTATTTTTTTCAGCCGGTTTATTCATCTCCCTGCTCTCAGGAGCTCAGATAGGCGGGGACAACACCTTCGAATTCATCAATCTGCCATTTTCAGCACGCGCCGCTGCACTGGGTGGATTCACTCTTGCAACCAAGGACGACGACCTGAATCTTGTCATTCAGAATCCCGCTGCCCTCAATGCTTCGATGCATAATAATCTTTCACTCAGTTATGTCAATTATTTCAAGAGTGTTAATTACGGATATACAGCCTACGCAAGAAAGTTCGGGCGTGCCGGAACCTTTGCGGCCGGACTGCAATACATTGATTATGGGAAGTTCATAGAAGCAGACGAAACAGGAGAGATAACCGGTCGTTTTTTTGCCGCAGAATATGATCTTCATTTCACGTATGCATATCAGATAGATTCCAATTTTTCAGTCGGCGCCAATCTGAAAACAATATACTCGGTCCTGGAATCGTACAGCGCGTTTGGAAATGCGCTTGATATTTCAGCCATGTATCATAAGGCCAAAAAGAACTTTACAGCTGTTATTGCAATCAAGAATCTCGGCAGGCAATGGAAGGCATATACGAAAGGGAATATAGAACCGCTTCCATTTGAGATCCAGGCAGGTATTTCCAAAAAACCAAAACATGCGCCTTTTCGCTTGTCATTGATCCTTACCCATCTTGAAAAATGGGACCTCACATATGTTGATCCTTCCAACCCCGCGCCGACCGTTGACCCCATCACAAATGAGCCGGTCCCTGAAAAAAAGTTCAAAAAATTCGCCGATAAGCTGGCCAGGCATATTCATTTGAGCGGAGAACTTCTGCTAACAAAGTATTTCAATTTACGGCTTGCCTACAATTACCAGCGCAGACAGGATATGATGACTGAAACAAAACCGGGAGGTTCCGGCTTCTCATTCGGGTTCGGATTCAAGGTTTCAAAATTTCAGATCAGCTACGGGCATGGCAGTTATCACCTCGCAGGAGGAACCAATCATTTTACGATCACCACCAACTTCTCGGAATTCGCAAAGAAGAAAAATACGGAGACAGGTGATCCGCCGGCTCCTTCCGGCGAACCACCTGTGCCATCCTCTGAACCTCCGGCGCCTGAGCAGCCGAAGTAGTAATTCGCCTTATCTTCGCAGCAATGAAGATCACCATCGCGGTCGACGGATATTCATCCTGCGGGAAGAGCACGCTTGCTAAAGCCATTGCAGCAGAGTTGGGTTATAATTACATCGATAGCGGTGCCATGTACCGGGCAGTGACACTTTATTGCCTTGATAACGGCATCATTAAATCCGAAGGGTCTTTTTCTGCCGATGCTATCGTCGCCGTCCTTGATGATATTACGGTTAGTTTTGCCTACAACGAAAAACGAAAAGCCTCGGACACCTATCTCAATGGTGTTGACGTGGAAGAGGAGATACGACAGATGCGAGTCTCGAACCTTGTCAGTCCCGTAAGCGCAATTGCAGCCGTTAGAAAAAAAATGGTTGCGCTTCAACGCAAGCTGGGAAAAGGCAAAGGTGTTGTAATGGATGGCCGGGATATAGGAACCAATGTTTTTCCGGATGCGGAATTGAAGATCTTCATGACGGCTGATCACGATGTGCGAACCCGGCGCAGGTATGATGAACTAAAAGCAAAGGGTATTATTGTCACACTCGCAGAAGTGAGAGAGAATCTTGCATCCAGGGATCATGAGGATTCTACCAGGAAAGAAAATCCGCTTACAAAGGCGGAAGATGCCATTCTGCTTGATAACTCGGAGTTGGACCGCCAGGAACAGCTTGATCTTGTGATGGAGATCGTAAGGGAACGGGTATCAGGGAAAAAAAGGGTTTGAGCTAAAGCTCTTCCCTGTCTTCCGAGGGGTCTTCTGATCCGGTTGCTTCCTCGTCGGCGCCCGGAACGTCTTCGGCCCCATCTTCTATCAGGTCCTTGGCTATCTCAAGATCTTCTTCGTCAAGACCTTCCACCTGTTCAACCAATACTTCCTTGACAGGCTCCTCTTCATCCGGCAGGATCGTTTTCTCCTTTTTTCCGTTACCGAGCAGTGAACTCAATTCTTCCTCTTCTTCCTCCGGTGGCGGGAGGACTACTTTATACTGTTTTGGCGCGGTACCCATTGAGCGACTGCAATACGGATATGTTTTGGATGCATCCGGGCTCAGTATCCTTACAAGTTCTACGTGAAAGAGCCACTGAACAACATAATCGTAAACATAAATGAATTTCTGATGCGGGTCTTCGATACTGTTAACGATCTTTTTCTTTTCCATCAGTGCGAGGCCCGTGGTCTTTTTTTTCCCGTCCATTCCAGTCTGCTGAAGTTCATTCTCCGAAACAAATTCGGCTCCCCATCTCCACATGTCATCACTCACGAAGAAAGAGGCCCCGTGCTTTTGATCGAACCCGATAGAATGAAGGATGGCAAGATGCAGATCTTTAAAGCTTTGTATTGCCTTAATATCTATCTCGCGCGTAATATCATCGTATTCATCAAAGGTTACCCGGAAACGATAAACAGACATAAGTTGTGGATTATTGTTTCAAAAATAATGAAAATTTATGGATGATTCTTGACCGGCACCAATCCCATTTCCTTGCCTTTCTCCATCATGTATTCCTTCGCCTTTTCCGGGTTATTCGGGATCAGCCCGTCAAGGATGGCCTCTCGCACAATTGTTTTAAGAACACCCACCTGCCTACAGGGCTTCAGACCGAACGTTTCCATGATCATCTCCCCGGTCACCGGCGGCTGCCAGTTCCTTATCTTATCTTTTTCTTCTACTTCCTTGAGCTTTGACCGGACATTCTCAAAATTTTGAAGGTATCGTCTGACCTTTCCCGGGTTCTTGCTGGTAATATCCGCTTCACATAGCATCATCAGGGCCTCAATATCATTTCCGGCTTCGAAAAGTAATCGTCGGATAGCGCTGTCGGTTACTTCTGTTTTTGTTAAAGCGATAGGCCTGAGATGAAGAAGTACAAGCTTTTGCACGAATCGCATGTGCTCGTTTAGCGGAAGCTTCAGCCGGGCGAATATCTTTGGGACTCTCCTTGATCCTTTATCTTCATGGCCGTGAAATGTCCACCCATGACCCTGTTCAAATCTTTTCGTCTCGGGCTTTGAAATATCGTGCAGGATAGCTGCCCAGCGTAACCAGAGATCATCGCTGCGTTCGGATAAATTATTCAATACCTGGAGTGTGTGATAAAAGTTATCCTTATGAGATTTATCCTCGACTGTTTCCACACCTTGCAACAAGACCAGTTCGGGTAATATATGATGCAAAAGCCCTGTCTCAAACAAGATCCTGATGCCATCACCCGGTTTTTCGGAAAGAATGATCTTGTTCAGTTCTTCCGTTACCCGTTCCATGGAAATGATCTTCAGGCGCTGATTGTTCTCTTTGATCGAATGAAGAGAAGAAGGTTCAATGTTGAATTTCAACTGACTTGAAAATCGCACCGCGCGTAACATACGTAACGGATCATCGCTGTATGTCTGGCCCGGCTGCAGCGGTGTGCGTATCCGTTTCGCATCGATATCCGTTTTGCCTCCGAACAGATCAAGCATTTCCCCGAATTTCACTTTGTTCAGGCAAATGGCTATCGCATTCATCGTAAAATCTCTTCTCGCAAGATCATCTTCAATGCTGCCGGGAGTAACATTAGGATTTCGGGAGTCTGAACGATATGATTCTTTCCTGGCACCTACAAATTCAATATGATGTTCGTCTTTCTTTATCTGAGCCGTTCCGAAAGTTTTGAATATTCCCACATCGGGGGCGCCGAGTTTGTCCGCAACCAGCTTAGCCAAAGCAATTCCATCTCCTTCGCAGACGATATCTATATCCTTGCAATCTCTTCCAAGCAGATGATCGCGTACCCAACCCCCCACTACATAGGTGCGGATCCCCAATGCATCTCCGCACTCCGTAATTATCTTGAATATTTCTGATCTGAGAATTTCCATTGATCACTTTCGGATAACCTTGACCTCGCCGTTATTTCTTATCATGACAATTGATGATGGTTTGCGAATGCCCTTCAATTCCTTGTCCGGGTTCACAATATGATCAACCCCCGATAGAATAACGGAAGGTATTGAACTAAAATCACCGGAAGTTTCCTCTCCGCTAAGATTTGCGGACGTAGAAACAATGGGTTTGCCGAAAAGATGTATGAGTTTATTGCAAAAAGCATCCTTAACGATACGGATCCCGCAAGTACCGTCTTGTGCGATAACGTTCGGCGCCAAACCGCGCACTTTCTCGAAAACGATCGTAAGCGGATCCTCGCTCATAGCAAGCAGATCCCATGCTACGGATGGGGCATCAGGTACGTATAGGTTCATCATGTTATCGTCGCTAACCAGGACGATCAGACTTTTGTCAGGATCTCTTTTTTTGAGCGAATAAACTTTTTCGACTGCATTCATATTTGTGGCGTCACAACCGATCCCCCAAACAGTGTCTGTCGGATAAAGAATGATCCCTCCCTTCTTCAGTGTTTGCAAGGCTTTATGTATCTCTTCACGCATCAGTACAGTGATCTGTATAATTCATGCATCTGAGCAGCGATGACGGAGGGATGGAATTTTTTTACATAGGTTTCCCCGGTCGATCGCATCGTTTCGGATAAACTTTCTGAGGAGAGGATCTCCTTTAGTTTATCGGCAAGCTCCTCCGGGTCTTCAGGATCAATGTAGATGGTGCCGGGTCCTCCTGCCTCAGGGAAACATCCTCCTTTTGAGGTGATGACCGGAACCCGGCTGGCCAACGCCTCGATGATGGGAATGCCAAATCCTTCGATCAGGGATGGATAGGCAAACGCCTTGGCTTGCCGGTAGATCGCCGGCAGATCCTCCAGCGGGACATCTTCAAAGAAAAAAACGCGGTTCCTCATCTTTTTCTTCGTAAGAAGATCATCGACAGCAGAAAAATGTCCCTTTTTCTTCCCGATGACCACAAGCGCAATATCCTTGACATCTTCCAGCGCTTTCACAACAGTGATAAGATTCTTCCTGTCTTCGATCGTTCCAACGTGTAGAATGTACTCGGCAGGTAGTTTGTATCGGGTCCTTACCTCGGCCTTTTTTCCTGCTCCGGGATCTTCATAAAAAGATGGATCACTCCCCTGATAAATGACACGGATCCTGGATTCGGGTAAAAAATATAGCTCTTCCAGATCTCTTTTCGTTTGCTCACTTACTGCAACGATCACATCCGCTACATGACAGGAATGCCGGCATTTGCGGTTGTAAATGGATCGGTCCAGGAAAGGGTAGAGCCCGGGATGACGTAAAAAGATGAGGTCATGTACTGTAACAACCTTTCTGCCGCTGAACTTTTGGATATTGAATGGAAGCTCATTACTCAATCCGTGATAAAGCTGGATCTTCCTACTTATCAACAGATCTGTAATACCATAGGAACGCCACCTTGCTCTGAGCTTTCTGTCAATGAAAGATGTTGGGTTCTCGATGCTGACGTTCGTTTTGCTGCGCATTGCATTTGTGAAGGAGATGTCAGGCACGCGCGTAGTGAAAAGCGCGTATTCATCGCTCCTAAAGTTTTCCGATAGTGACGAAACCAGTGAACGGGCGTAATTTCCCAACCCGCTTTGGTTCAGGAAAGCCCGTTTTGCATCAAATCCTATTTTCATTTTATACGGCCATGTTGTGTTCCCTCAGGGCCTCGTTCAGGGAGGTTTTCAGATCGGTGCTTTCTTTCCTGCTGCCAATTATTAGTGCGCAAGGAACCTGGTAGTCGCCGGCAGGAAATTTCTTAGTATAAGATCCGGGAATGACCACTGCGCGTGAAGGGACTTCCCCTCTGTATTCAATATGTTTCGGACCGGTTACGTCAATTACTTTAGTAGACTTTGTTATCACAACGTTCGCTCCTAGCACAGCTTGTTTGCCTATCCTGGCACCTTCAACTACAATACATCGTGATCCGATGAAACAACCGTCTTCAATTATGACAGGCGCCGCCTGAACAGGTTCCAGCACACCTCCTATTCCAACTCCCCCACTCAGGTGTACATCTTTACCGATCTGGGCGCAGGATCCAACAGTGGCCCATGTATCAACCATCGTTCCGCTGTCAACGTAAGCACCGATGTTCACATAACTTGGCATCATGATCACCCCTTTGGCAAGGAAGGCGCCATATCGGGCAACGGCATGTGGGACAACTCTCACGCCTAATGCTGCATAATTAGATTTAAGTTTCATCTTATCGTAAAACTCCAATGGTCCGGCTTCCGTGGTTTCCATGGAGCGGATCGGGAAATAAAGGATCACCCCTTTTTTGACCCATTCATTCACTTTCCAGCTACCGGCGGCAGGCTCAGCTACACGAATCTTTCCCGTATCGAGCTGATCGATTAACTCCTCTATCGCCTTTCTTGTTCCGGCCTCCTTAAGCAATTCCCGGTTTTCCCAGGCAGCTTCGATGATCGACTGCATACCCTTGAGCCTGTTTTGGTTAGGTGGTAAAGGTAAGGATGTTTTGCAGGCTGAAGGAGCCGAGTTATTCTTCAAAATATTTTGAAAATAAGGGTGTTAGCGAGCCTTTAGGGTTGTAATTTTGTGGGAATGGCAAGGATAATGGCTATTGATTTCGGTACCAAAAGAGTAGGTCTGGCTGTCACGGATCCTTCAGGAATTATTGCCGCGGGGCTTGGTACAGTGAGGGCTAATGAAATTTACGAGTTCCTAAAGAATTATTTTCTGAAAGAACCCGTTGAATATGTGGTAGTTGGGGATCCGATAGGCCTTGACGGTAAGGCAACGGATGCTACAGTCCATGTAAATGCATTTTTGAAGAACTTTCGTCGTTTTTTCCCGTCTTTAAGGGTGGAGAGGATGGATGAAAGATTTACCTCTGTCATGGCAAAAAAAAGTATGCTGGAAAGCGGCATGAAAAGATCTTCACGTCGCAACAAGGAAATGGTAGATGAGATCAGCGCAACCATTCTGTTGCAGTCGTGGCTTGAAAAACCGGGGGTGAAAAAGAGCGTATGATCCTTCCGATCCTCGCATACGGAGATAGTGTATTAAGAAAGACTGCGAAGGTGATCGAACCGGGTGAGAAAGGTCTTGAAGAATTGATAGTGAATATGTTCGAAACAATGTACAATGCGCATGGAGTTGGACTTGCAGCCCCTCAGGTTGGTAAATCATTGCGTCTTTTCATAGTGGATGCATCCATTTATGCCAAGGATGATGATGATGAAACCGTAAGCAAGGAGGAAAGATCCAAACTCAAGAACTTTAAGAGAACATTCATTAACGCAAAAATGATAGAGGAAAATGGGGAGAAGTGGCCGTTCAACGAAGGGTGTCTCAGCATTCCAAAGATCAGGGAGGATGTATTACGTCCGCCGCAAATACGCATTTCCTATGTGGATGATAAATTTCAACGACATGAAGAAAGTTTTACCGGGCTCGCTGCACGGATCATTCAGCACGAATATGATCATATCGAAGGAAAATTATTTACAGACAGGATCAATCCTTTACGACGGAGACTCTTAAAAGGTAAACTTGACGATATTTCAAAAGGCAAAGTGGATGTGGACTATAAAATGAAATTTCCAAAATCAAGATAATATGATACGGATCGTTGCGTTATGGTCATTTGTGGTATTAATAGCATTGAGTACATTCCACACTTCCTGCGGGAGCTCAGCGCCTGAACTGACGCAAAGGGATTCCCTTGTGATGATCATAGATAGCCTGGAGAAGCGTATTGAAGCAAATAAAGCCGCAAACAAGCTTGACCTGTCTCTTGCATCAGCAATGGTGTCGGCCTATGATAAATTCACAAGGAAATATCCGAAGGATTCAATTGGAGCAGAGTATCTTTACCGCGCAGCCGATATTTCCGGAAATGCGTTGCAACAGTTCCAGCAAAGCGCTTCTGCTTATGAACGGATCATTTTCGAATACCCGGCTTACCCGAAAATGCCCGAAGCGCTTTTCCTTGCTGGGTTTACTTACCAGGATAAACTGAATAACGGCGTGAAGGCGAAAGAGTACTATGATAAGCTCCTGGAAAAATACCCAACGCATGATCTGGCAGATGATGCAAAAGCAATGATCTCTTTTTTCGGGAAAACGGATGAGCAGATCATAGAAGAATTTGAAAAGAAGAACCAGGAAAAAATGAATAAATGATCCGTCACAGGCTCCTGCTCGCATTGGTGTTGTTCGTGTCGCTTATGAAAGCGCAGATGATCCGCTTTGAGCGTGTTTTCGGCGCATGGAGCCATGAGGAAGGAAACGGAGTGGTGCAGACATATGATGATGGTTATGTTACAGTTGGAAGTACAGGCAGTTACGGGAACGGAACCAATGAATTGTACTTGATCAAGATCGATTCGATGGGCGTTTTCAAATGGCATAAATATTTCGGTGATGTCAACATTGAAGTGGGGACCTCCATCATTGAAACGCCGGATAGCGGACTTGTATGTACCGGTTACACGAACAGCTCAGGAAACGGCGGATACGATGTATGGCTGATCAAGACGGATAAGGATGGCAACCTGCTCTGGACCAAAACGATCGGAGGTACTGATTGGGATTTTGGAAATTTCATAAGTCTCAACGCGGATGGTGGCTTTATCATAACCGGAAGCACATATAGTTTCGGAAATGGCGACAAAGACATTTACGTTATCCGGACGGATGCAAGCGGTAATACAATGTGGACCAGGTCTTATGGCGGCTTGATGGAAGACGAAGGGGAAGAGATCGTTGAAGACCCGTCGGGGAATTTTATTCTTACAGGCTCTACAAAGAGTTTCGGTTTGGGTGGAAAGGATGTGATCACAATGAAGTTGAATTCTTCCGGTGATACAACCGCGGGTGCAGGCTGGCATCGAATTTTTGGCGGATCCATGGATGACCTTGGTATGTCTGTGGTGAACGGCGCTCCGGGTGAGTATATGGTAGGCGGATCCACGCTCAGCATGGGGCCGGCTGATTGCAATTTTCTTTTCCTGCGTTATGATGGAAATGGCGCACTGCTTTCATTTCTTGCGAATGGTACCGGAACATTTGAGGAGATAAATTCCATCGCAAGGCACCCTGACGGGAATTTTGTAATAACAGGAAGGAAGAATTTTGTTCTTGACGGACAGTTTGGAATTCATCTCGAGAAAACAGATCCTGTCGGATGGTCGATCTGGGGTCGCGATTTTGGAAATCTACAGGATGAGATATCAAACCAGGTAATTGTATGTAATGACAGCGGGACCCTCATTGTTGGTAATACCCGATCATACGGGAATGGAATGAATGATATTTATATCATTAAATGCGATACTCTTGGTTGGTCTTCCGGATCCGTCGTAGTTGGAACAGATAATATAAAAGATGTCGCCTCCGGCGTTTTAGTTTTTCCCTCTGTCTTTAAGGAGAGCTTCAATATTTTCAGTAATGATGTATTCAGAGTAGCTACGGCAGAGATCCGCCTGTTTGATATTTCCGGTAAAGAACTTGATTTTATAGCTACGAGGTTCGATGGGGGTTTGAGGATAGAGCCGGTTTCGCATCATACCGGATTAGTTGTGTTACAAATTTTAACACCGGAGCGAACGATCGTTGTGAAATTGATATCCAGCCATTGAACTTATGGCGGAAAAGGCATCCAGGATCCTTTTTTATCTCATTCTTCCTCCTCTCATCTTATTTTTAGCCTTTAATAAGCATTCAAAAGATGAAGGTTCGTGGTATAAACATGTTATCTTTTCTGATGCTGCCGGGTACTATAGCTATCTGCCTTATTGGTTTTCTAAAGGCACCATAAAGGAAATATTCCCCGACAGCATTTTAGACAGAACAGGCCTGGGATTCAAAATCACCGACGAAGGCAAGCTGCACACCAAGTATACATGCGGTGTTGCAATACTTCAGGCTCCCTTTTTCCTGGTTGCTGACCTGCTTGCGGATCCTGGCCGTTTTGGACCTGGCGCATTTACGGAAATGCATTATGGAGCCGTTTCGATAGCAGGGGCATTTTATGGCTGGCTAGGCCTTGTCCTTATTTATCTGGTTCTTCGAAGAAGATTCCCTGTATGGGTTGCTACGACCGTTCCGCTGATCATTTTTTCAGGCACCAATTTTTATTGGTATATCATTGACTCCGCGGGAATGTCGCATGTCTATTCTTTCTTCCTGATTGCGCTTTTCGTTTTCCTTGTGGGAAAATTGCTTGACACTCCTTCTTGGTTGAATTTCATCCTACTGGGATTCGTTGCAGGCATGGTAATGCTTGTCCGCCCGACAAATGCCATGGCATTTGTCATCATCTTTTTTTATAACGTGAACGGATCCGGTCAATTCCGCGAAAGAATTCGCTTTTTACTTTCGAATCTGAAAAAGGTTGCGTCCACCATTCTACCGGTATTCATCGTCTTCATTCCTCAGCTAATTTACTGGAAGTATTGCTTTGGATCATATTTTGCGTGGTCTTACAGCGGTGAATCATTCGATCATGTTATGAGCCCGTATATATTGCATGTTTTATTCAGTACAAATAATGGACTGCTTTTATATTCCCCGGTAATCGGTCTGTTCTTACTTGGACTTTTCATCATGATGATGCGCGGTTATAGAGAGGGGCTTGGCGTACTGATCATTTTTTTGATCTCCCTATATCTTTTTGCCAGCTGGTGGAGTTGGTATTTTGGCTGTTCGTACGGGTCAAGGTGTTTTGTAGACATTTATCCCTTGATGGCAGTAGGGTTAGGTTATTTGCTGACCGCATCCGGGAAGAGATGGCGCACATTCATCATAGCGCCTTTTATTATTGCTTGCGTCTGTCTGAATTTTGGAATGATCTACTATTATCCCGGGTGCTTTGAAGCCGGTAACTGGGATTGGAATGAATACGTCAGACTCTTTAGACTTTAGAATGATACTGAACAAGTCCCGGAATGGGCGAACGCTGAAAAGTAATGTTTCGGTAGCCGATAGTGCCCAATGCGTTCTTCACTTCATCCTTTAGGAAATATGCGATGGATCCTGTGAACCGAATTGGAGATCTGGTGTTATGCCGTAGCGGTCTTATATACCGATCAGCGAACAATAAAGACCCTTCTTTCAGAATTTTGCGAATAAAGTGGTCCTTCCTGTTCTCAATTGCGAAAGGTGCAAAGGATGCAAGATACGCAGTGGGTCTTTCCCTTCGGTAGATCTTTTCAATTACATCAGGTAGATCTGTGTTGAATGTTCTTTTGAATTTTTTTGAGAGTCGGGCAGGCATGGCACGTTCATAAAATGCTTTTAGCAATTGCCTGCCGATCCAGTTACCACTCCCTTCCTCTCCCATGATGAATCCCAGGGAAGGAACGGTCCGGGTGATCAACTTGCCATCATATATTCCGGAGTTAGCGCCGGTGCCAAGTATGCATGCAATACCTTTTCCCCTTCCGAAGGAAGATCTAGCGGCTGCCAATAGATCGGACTGAACGGAAATGGAAGCATTTGGAAACACAACTCCAAGTATTTTATTTATGCGAATCCTGTTGACTCTTGATCCGCAACCCGCGCCGTAAAAGAAGATCCGTTTTACTTCAGCCCTCTTAACCTTTTTAAAGGTATGAACGATATGCTTTTTTAACTGCTGATCCGAAAGAAAATTAGGATTCAATCCTATGCTCTTGAATGGGATGAGAATTTTGTCAGAACGCAGAATCCAGTCAGTTTTTCCGGAACCGCTGTCGGCAATTAAGATCATTCGCCAAAAATACGAATTACATTTTCATGATTAAAACCAGATCCCGAACCCCAAGTTTAAGAAATTCTTTGGCACGTCATTGTCAGAATCTGTTCTTGTGTGCTGGAGGTCGGCCTTGAATACGGCCCCATCCGCTACCTTGAAACCAAGTCCGGTAGTTATTTCCGTACGGTGGTACGACTTATTAAGCGTTATGCCGGAGGAGGTTTTAGCGTGTGTATTGTAATCCTCATAACGTGCAAAGAGAATAAGTTTATTCTTCGTTTTCTTACAGCATTCAAGCATGTTGTAACCTGCCTCAAGATAAAATCCGCTCATTTCTGACCCAAGATCTTTGCCGGTAAGTTTGTTATATTTCTCCGCATTGTCCAGCTTGCAAAGAATATACTGACCTCTTGCTTCCAGTCCTTTCCAATGATAACGCATGTCTGCGCCGATCATGGATATGCCGACAACTGATGAATCGAATTTACTCTGCGCGTTCTGCAACGTATCTTCCTTCCAGAGACCATTGTAAAGCGTCGATTCACTCTCTCCAAAATATCCCGCAACTCCGATCGTTAATCCGGGAATGCCATAATAGTCCGCTTTCAACGATAGATCAGGTGTTGTCATAACCGATTTTATTCCCTTCTGCCGTCCGCCTCTGATCCCGTCACTACCTTTAAACCTGCCCGTTCCGTCATATCCAAGGAAACCATTCACTGCGTACAACTGGTATTTCAAAGCGATCTTGTCAAATTTACCGTTGAACCCTGCCCCAAGCTCTCTCCATGTAGCCGGAACAATGTTTTTATCAATATTCGGCCGCGTTACACCGTTGAACGTTGTAGGTTCATGATACTCATTGATAATCCCCATTGGTATAAGAATAAGCCCTGCCCGGAGGTCAAGCCATTTTTTGATCCTGTAATTAAGGAAAGCTTGCTCTATCGCAGCTTCATTCACATGTTCAAATTCGATCTCCGTTATAAAATGTGTACGATCGTTGAATTTATATCCCATGAACAGTACAAGCCGGTGTACATCAATGAGTGCGTTATGCTTTGCCGTGTCAGCAAACTGCTGCGTGAATTCTACCTGGCCATACGCACCTATGCTCAACCTTTTATCATCCGTTTTTTCAATTATCGTGTTCACGGCATTCAACGGAAGGTTGCTTGTACTATCAGTTTGTGAATAGGACTGGGCGCAAACGGCCAGGATCAGTATTAGAAGGCGATCTCTCATGTGTGCTTGGGTGAATTATGTACTTATTAGACACAATATTAGACCTAGTTCCATAAATGGAGATACCCCTAAAATGGTAATTCATGTACCTAAAAGATGGTAATTGTGACTATTGGACCTGGTTGGAGGAAGGTGTCAGCTCCCAGGTTGGCTGAAAAGGAACTTATTCGGGGAAATGATGCCGTTCTTAATGGCAAAGAAAACAAGACCCGCAGTGTTGTTAACACCCACTTTGTTCATGATGTTCTTTCTGTGTGTCATGATCGTATGCGCGCTCAGGAATAGCTTATCGGCGATCTGTTTGTTTGTCAGTCCTTCTGCCACCAGCCGGATTATCTCAGCTTCCCTTGCAGAAATGCGGAAGCCGTCACAGGAAATACCTTCTTGTGCAACCACTTGGTTATTATCGTTCATCACGTGTTCAAGGATCTTTCCGCAGAAGAATTTCTCTCCCCTCGAGGTACTGATCAGCGCCTCAATGATCTCATCCTTGCCGCAATCATTCAATAAATGACTTAGAATTCCGGAAGCAAGTGCAATGGACACGACCGATCTTTGTTGAGGTGGCGTGATGGCAAGGATCTTTATTTCAGGAAAATATAAACTGACTTTCTTTAACTGCTCAAGTCCGAACCCTGCGTCTGCATAATTGATGATCAGAAGGTCAGGGCTTTTCGCCAGAATGAATTCATAAAGTTTGCTGCCTTCCGTGCACTCGCCGCTTAAGACGAATCCCTTCACAGATTTCAAAATATGTCTGAGTCCAAGATTTGCCAGGAAATTTGAACCTGCAATTACAACTTGTTGATTATCAGCCATTTTAATTTAGAATGAATTCAAATAACAATCAAATGTACGCAATAATGGTTTGCATTTTACTCTATTATCATGATTTTATCTCAATTTCTTAACAAGTCCTTCGCTAATACGGAATAGCATTTCCCTTCTTCTGCAAGGACTGTTTCAGGAAAGATCCCCCTGGCCTCCTCGAGCAACGATAAGGGCGGATTCCCGTATCTGGAAGAAAAATGCCCTATAATAAGTCGCCCCGCGTTGGCTTTTCTGGCGATCATGCCGGCCTCTTTAGCCGTCGTATGCCAGGTTTTTTTTGCCTTGTCTTTCAATTCATCCAGGAAAGTAGCCTCATGGTACAGAAGGTCAACGTCTCGGATCGCATCCTCATAGATCGGGGATGGCCTGGTGTCAGAACAAAACGCAAAGGACCGCGCTTCCTTCCGATGCTGAGTAAGTTCCGCATTCGGTACCACCTCACCGCTCTTCAGCCTGTGGTCCGCGCCGGACCTGATCAGTCGGATCTCCTCAACGCCAAGTCCTAATTCTTCGATCTTTTCTTTCCTGATATTGAAGGTATGTATCCTTTCCCTGAATAAGAATCCGCAACAGGGAATACGATGCTGCATGGGAATTGAATATACTTCGAGTGAGTCAGTTTCAAATATGCGGGAATGTTTTTTCGTGTCGATCGTAACAAAGTTCAAGGCGTAGTTCAGATGGGTATCCGAAGCATCATGCTGTAAACGGATGATCTCCTCCAGGCCCGGGGGCGAATACACAGCCAGTTCTTTCGTCCTTCCCAACAAATGCAAGGTGCCTAATAATCCTGGAAGACCGAACACGTGATCCCCGTGAAGATGAGAAATGAAAATTTGGTCGATGCGCTGTAATTTGATGCCGTATTTTCGGATCTGCATCTGTGTCCCTTCGCCGCAGTCGATCAAATAAAAACGCTCATGTACATTTAAGACATGAGCGCTTGGATTTCTTTCGGTTGTGGGCAGGGCTGAATTACTTCCCAGTACTGTGAATTCAAATGTTCGCATCAGCGATTGATCACCATCCGTTTTGTAATGGTTTTATCTCCGTTGCTTATCGAATAAAGATAGATCCCGCTGCTGAAACCTTTGGAGTCGATGATCACTTTATTCACACCTGAAGTAGCCTTCACCTTTATTGTCCTCACCACCGTGCCTACCATGTTGTAAACTTTGATGTCCACGTTTCCGGCAGTACCTGAAATGAAAGTGATCTCCGACTTGTCCTGGAAAGGATTTGGGGCGTTTTGTAAGACTTCAAATGCGGTCGACGAATTATCGACCACCGAAGATGGCGCATTAACAATGATTTTGTAATACGTGATCACGTAGTTGATCGGGGAAGAGCTTCCGCCAACATAATTATTCGTGTTAATGGTCAGTGGATACGTTCCTGTATCGGCAATAGTAGGATTACCGGTAATGATAGCGCATCCTGTTGTGTTACCTCTCCAGGAGCATCTCGATTGATTTCCCGGACCAACGTTCCAGCAAGCATACGTGAAGCCCGGAGGAAGTCCTGTCATGCTAACCATTACCGTACTATCCCAAACTACCGGCGGAATGGGCCACGGTAATGCCTGGGTGTCCTGGGGAACAACGATCGTTACAAGTTGTGAGTATGCAGAATTTGCATAAGCAGGGGCAAAATTGGTGGCGCTGTCAGGGTAAATGCCCGGCTGTGTGAACGCAGGATTAGGAATGCAAGCCTGTTGCGCTTGCATATATACGGATGAACCGCATAGCAGGATCAGAACGAGAAAGATCTTTTTCATAGAGTGATGATTAATTATTCTTGGCAACCTCTTCTGTAAAAATGAGGTTCACAGATTCTTCCACGTTTGGAGCTATGTTCAGAATGGAATCAAGCTGGGAAATAGAAATGAGTTTTGAAACATTTTCCTGTAATCCGCAGATCACCAGGGTGCCGTGTGAATTCTTACAAAGCCGGTTCGCAACAAGGATGGCACTTAGCCCGGAAGAATCACAATAACGTGTCTGTTCAAGGTCGACGATGATGTTTTTAACTCCGTCGGCATTTAGTACAACAAGTTCTGATTTGAGTGATGGAGCGAGGTTGCTGTCCAGCTTGTCAACCTGAGTGTGGATGACTGCAAATTTTTCTTTTCGCTCAACGGAAAACGACATGTCTTTGATTTTAACAAAGATAGAGAAATTCAAATAGGAATACAATCGATTTCTTCACAGGCTGTCAGACCCAAAATCACTAAAAATCAGGCTGTTCCGGATCTAATCTACATTTGTCCTCCCCGCGAGAAGGAAGAGTACCGCCATGCGAACTGCCACACCATTCTCAACTTGTTCGAGAATAATAGACTGCTTGCTGTCGGCAACATCACTTGTTATTTCCACTCCGCGGTTAATAGGTCCGGGGTGCATGACAATGATCTTCTTCTTAAGCGAATCAAGAATTTGCCTGTTGAGTCCGTACATCATGGAATATTCCCTGAGTGAAGGGAAATATTTTATATCCTGCCGCTCCATCTGGATCCTTAGCATGTTAGCCACGTCACACCATTCAAGCGTTTTTATCAGATCTGTTTCTACTCTTACTCCAAGGGATTGAATGTATCTCGGAATGAGCGTTGCAGGTCCGCAGACCGTTACTTCGGCGCCTGACTTTTTCAGACAATAAATGTTCGATAAGGCCACGCGTGAATGAAGGATATCCCCTATGATGGCAACTTTTACTCCTTTCAGTTTTCCTTTCTTCTCCCGGATGGAGTATGCATCCAGTAATGCCTGCGTTGGATGCTCATGCGCTCCGTCTCCTGCATTGATGATCTTTGATCTCACATGCTTGCTCAGGAAAAGGGCTGCGCCGGGGTTCGCATGTCGCATGACTACCAAGTCCACCTTCATTGCAAGTATGTTGTTTACCGTATCGATGAGTGTCTCGCCCTTTTTTAAGGACGAAGAAGAGGCAGAGAAATTTACAACGTCTGCACCAAGTCGTTTCTCGGCAAGCTCAAATGATAAACGGGTGCGGGTGCTGTTTTCGAAAAAGATATTGGCAATGGTAATATCCCGAAGTGAAGGGACCTTCCGGATTGGCCTGCTGAGAACTTCTTTGAAGTGTGATGCCGTGTCAAGAATGAGTTGAATATCTCCCTGTGTGAGGTCCTTGATCCCCAGGAGATGATTCACGCTCAGCTTTTTTTCTGCTTTCATCGGGCTATTTTATCCTCCATTAGCCATACCTGGTCGGTTTTATCCAACTCTTTCCATTCTACCTTTACACGTTCTGATGCGATGGAATCTATCGTCTTTCCAATGTACTTCGCCTGGATCGGCACGTTTCTGCTGAATCGTCGATCTATCAATACCATTAGTTCAACATCTTTCGGTCTTCCAAAATCAAGCATGGCATCCAGCGCAGCCCGGATGGTCCTGCCCGTATAAAGAACATCATCTATCAGGATGACATTCCGATCCTCTATCATAAAATCGATCGTGGTAGAAGAGGGGATGAGTTCTTTCTTTCTGAAGTCGTCCCTGTAAAAGGTGATATCAAGAGATCCACACGAAACCTTCTTATTCTTAAGAATATCCTCCAGCGTTTTTTTGATGCGCTGGGCCAGGAACACCCCTCGCGGCTGAATGCCGATTATTACAGACTCTGAAAAATCATTATGGACCTCAATGAGTTGGTAGCAAAGCCGTCTAAGGGTGATCTGAAACTGTTTGTTATCAAGTATCAGGCGCGGCTGCATGGGTTGCTTTGCAAATTTAATTATATATGTTGTTCAGAAACATTATCTCAAAAAAAATCCCGGCCTTTCGGTCGGGATCCATTATCAGTTGCTGTCTCCATCCTTTTTTTCCTTCTCCTCCAGGTCGCTCTTCAGTTGCGATAGCGCCGCTATATCGCCAAGCGTGGATTTTTCCGAACTGTCCTTCAGTTTTTTCACTGCCTTCTTAGTATCGGAAGAATCACCGCGCTTCTCCGTTTTCTTTACCTCTTTGTCTTCACGTACTGCGCTGTCGAATATGCGTGTGTGGGATACTACGATCTTACGTTGCTCCTTATTGAACTCCAGTATCATGAAGTCAAGTTGCTCTTCCACTTTCGCTGTAGATCCGTCTTCCTTTTTCATGTGCCTGTTAGGTGCAAATCCTTCCACTCCGTAAGGTAAAGCGATCACAGCGCCTTTATCAAGGATCTGCACGACCGTACCTTTATGGACTGAATCGATCAGGAATACTGTCTCAAATACTTCCCATGGATTTTCTTCAATATGCTTATGGCTGAGAGATAACCTGCGGTTTTCAACATCAACTTCCATCACTACCACGTCAAATTTCTCACCAACCTTGGTTACTTCACTTGGATGTTTGATCTTCTTGCTCCAGCTCAGATCGCTGATATGAACAAGTCCGTCGATGCCTTCTTCAAGTTCCACGAAAACCCCGAAGTTGGTAAAGTTGCGAACCGTTGCAGTATGCTTCGAGCCTTTTGGATATTTTTCAAGGATGCTGGCCCATGGATCAGGTGTGAGTTGCTTCATGCCCAGTGACATTTTCCTTTCTTCCCGGTCAAGCGTCAGTACAACTGCATCTACTTCATCATTTACTTTCAGGAAATCACCGGGTGAACGAAGATGCTGGCTCCAGCTCATTTCACTTACGTGGATAAGGCCTTCAACTCCTTGCGCGACTTCAATGAACGCGCCGTAATCAGTTATCACTTGCACACGACCCTTGATCTTATCACCGATCTTGAGTTCTGCGCTTAGCTTCTCCCACGGATGTGAGGAAAGTTGCTTCAGTCCAAGTGCGATACGTTTCTTCTCATCATCAAAGTCCAGGATGACCACGTTGATCTTCTGATCAAGCTTTACGATCTCCTCCGGATGATTGATCCTTCCCCAACTGAGATCTGTAATGTGGATCAGACCATCCACACCGCCAAGATCGATGAACACACCATAAGAAGTGATGTTCTTGACAGTGCCTTCAAGCACCTGGCCCTTTTCAAGTTTGGAAATGATCTCTTTCTTCTGCTGTTCAAGCTCTGCCTCAATAAGGGCTTTGTGCGATACAACCACGTTCTTGAATTCTTCGTTGATCTTCACAACTTTGAACTCCATGGTTTTTCCAACATAAATATCATAATCACGGATCGGCTTCACATCGATCTGCGATCCGGGCAGGAAGGATTCAATACCGAACACATCCACGATCAACCCGCCTTTCGTGCGGCATTTAACAAATCCTTTGATGATCTCGTCCTTGGCAAGCGCTTCTTTCACGCGCTCCCAGCTCTTCATCGCTCTTGCTTTCTTGTGTGAGAGAACGAGCTGACCGGTCTTATCTTCCTGGTTCTCTATGTAAACCTCGACGGTATCGCCTGGTTTGAGTTCAGGATTATATCTGAATTCGGAAACGGGTACAACCCCGTCTGATTTGAAACCGATGTTAATGACAACTTCTTTCTTTGAGACAGAAACTACAATTCCGTCGATCAGATCATAGGTGTTGACGGTCTTAAGCGTTTTGCTGTAAAGATCTTCTAGCTTGTCTTTGTCCTCTTTGGAATAGGTAAGGGTCTTTTTACCAATGGAATCCCAGTCAAAACTTTCAATGGAAGGTGAGGCGTTCAGAATGGCCTCTTGGGTATTATTCTCTGACATTGCATGCTGTCCCTGTTGATCGCCGGGACCCGGCTTTGTATCCTGTCCGTTTCGGCTTCCGGTCACCGCAGGTTCAGGAGGGTTTGTTTTTCAATTATTCCTTCCCGGAAAAAGGCCTGCAAAGGTAGCAAATAACCTCTTTGAACTGAAGCTTTGGTGAAAATATAATGCTCAGAAATTCAGTAGTTTACCATCACCTGTAATGTCCTGGAGCAGAACCGGTGGATTACCTCCGTAATAAACATTCCCCGTTGAACGGATCTTTACATCAAGGATATCGGCAGCTTTCACTTTCATATCACCCGTTGTATTTGAGAATAACCAAGTATAACCGGTCTGAAGGTCTTCGGCCTGCATGAAACCATTTCCCAGTGCGTAACAAAGATGATGTCCGCTCTGTCCGCTGACGTAAATATCAGCCGTTCCCATCATGTGGCTGACAAACTTGTACGTATTCAAAGTTAAGATCACATCACCTGCGCCGTAGGCCGCAACATCAAGTGTGTCACTTGTTATTGCGTTCATAGCTTTCACTGTTCCGTTTCCAAGGTGTTCGATCGATATCACATTCGGCATATGTATATAAACGTTTATCGGGTATTTGTAACTCCTCATGAAATTGCAGTTGTTACTGTTGCTGATGCGGAGCAGGTCTCCGGTTATTTCGGTCAGGATCTTTTTCTGGAGTTTTTCACCACATTCTACTACAACGGAAAAAACACTGTCTTCTGTTAGATAAACGTTGATCTTGTCTTCGATCACGAGCTTTGTAAATCCGCTAACCTCCCGTTTCTCTGTCACAAACTTTCCTGTTCTTTTAAAACAATCACAACCGTCTCCTTTCCCGCATCCTGTAACGAGAAGACAGGTAACAATAAACACGAACACAAAAACATTTCTCATTCCTAATTCGTTAATCATGTAATCATAATCTATATCCGATTCCCCACTCAAAATGATCCGCCTTCGCCCAATGCGATTTCAACGTAAAGATCCCCATCCATTTCTCATGAAACTGATATCGTGAACCTATACGATGAAAAAAAAGTCCGTTCGGATCATAAGGATTGTACACGTATACACCCATTTCAACACAAAGCGCAAACTTCCCGGCTGTTATTTCGTAACCAAGTTTATATCCAACCTGGAAATTCTGCCCTTTTGTAATGTAAATGCTGTCTTGCGCCGCTCTCGTAATGTTTGAAGGATTATTCACAAGCTCAATTCCCATATTGAAGCGACTCAGATTACTCACGCTTTTATGCGCGCTGAATATGTAGGTTACGGGAATGTATTTTTTTCCTCCGGGCGGCATAGCTTCGCAAACGCCGAAACTGAGCATGTTCCAGAAGCGTACCTTTTTATCGTGAGGAGTTGTTGGAGCATCCGAAAGGTCTTTTGGCCAGTTAAGTATTCCGTATCCCAGGCTTAAGGAAACATAATTTACGCCAAGATTTGGCATAGAGAAAGCGCCGTTGGAAAAATGCGAAAATGAAAGTCCGGTTTCTAGCCTGCCTCTTTTTCCGGTCATGAATGCAGCGCTTAATTTGAGATCGGCAAATGAGTTCAAGGTTGAGCCAATGACAACATTTTTATGATTATCAACGCGCTCAAAATGTCTGGTTAAGAAACCGATCCCGGAACCGACCTTGATCTTCAAATGAAATCTTTCATTCTTATTTAACGGGAAATCGATATAAGGCTGTATCCCTATCCCGCTGCCCATTCTTGGATCCATAAAATTTTCATAATGCAAGCAGACGCCGGTTTCCGGAAGATTGAAAGCTCTTTCCCAATTCTCACTGCCATCATGTCGCCTGAAAAGATTGAAGGAAGCCGCCGGGATGTGGGAATTCACAAGATAAGACAGCGCATTATGATGCGGCATGATGAATCCGTAGTGCGCATGCACGGACCAGCTGAGTTTAGATGTGCTGTCTGTACCGGCCGTTACCAGGAGTGGAAAAAGGATAGGAGCAAGCAGATGGAATTTCTTCACGACAGCAAATTTATCATTAAACCATGTAATTGAATAATCACATCTTTGCCACAGGAAAACCTGAGCAATGAAAGCAAATGAAGAAGCCTATACCCGTCTTGTCGGGATCATGAACGAATTACGTGAAAAATGTCCTTGGGATAAGAAACAAACCATTGAAAGTCTGAGGCACCTCACGATTGAGGAAACGTATGAACTTTCAGATGCCATCATGGAAAAGGATATGAAAAAACTCAAGAATGAGCTTGGGGATATTCTGTTGCACATTGTTTTCTATTCCAGGATCGCTTCTGAAATGAAAGAATTTGAGATCGGGGACGTTATGAATGCTCTTTGCGAAAAACTGATCACACGACACCCACACATTTACGGTGATGTGAAAGTGGAGGACGAGCATCAGGTGAAAGAGAATTGGGAAAAGATTAAGCTAAAGGAAAAGCAAAGTATGACAAGCGATGGTTTCAGTTCAGTCCTTGCAGGAGTTCCGACCTCCTTACCGGCCCTGGTGAAAGCATCCCGTATCCAGGAAAAGGCCCGGGCCGTTGGTTTTGACTGGGAAAAACCTGAACAGGTTTGGGAAAAGGTACAGGAAGAATTAGGCGAATTACAAGAGGCAAAAACAAATGGTGGAGATATGAAAAAACTGGAGGAGGAATTTGGCGACAGTATCTTTGCCATGGTCAATTACGCGCGTTTCCTTGGGATCAATCCAGAAGACGCCCTGGAGAAAACGAATCGGAAATTCATCAGGCGGTTTCAGTACCTGGAGTCGGAATCATCTAAGATCGGGAAGGCGTTGCATCAAATGAGCCTGGCGGAAATGGATGTATTTTGGGATGCAGCAAAAAAAATGGAATAAACGTTCGCCCGAATGTATATCGCTGCCCTTCAGTAAGTTGATTGCATTATCAATAAAAGGTATAACTTTAATTGCTGATTATTGGTATAAGTATTGTTACCATTAAATAAGGGGTAATAACCTAATCGATATATGTTCTTTTCCCGTTTACTTTTCTCTGTCCTTTTCCTGTACTCCTTCAGTACGTTTCCACAATGTGTCCCTAACTCTTTCATTCCTGCAAACGGTTTTTGGGATGATGCTGCGAATTGGACCTGCGGAAACGTTCCCGCAGATAATGATAACGTTGAGATCCCGGCCGGGAAGGTTTGTACGCTAGATATTGTCACCCCGGTATTGAACAACGTTCGGATCTGGGTGTATGGTGAGATCTACGTTGAATGCGGTAAAAAAATAAGACTGGATTGTAACTCAGCGCTTGTTGTCTGGCCCGGCGGCATCGTACAAGGCGCCTGCGTTGGATCAAAAATTGAATATTGCGGAGCATTTGTATGGGATGGCGGCGATCCTCCGTTGATCGGACCTGTTTCCATTCCCATTTCAGCGATGCCGATAGAGCTTGTTTCATTTGAGGGATGGCATGACGGAGAATCCCTCAATCATCTTTCCTGGGTCACTGCATCGGAAACGGACAACGATTTTTTCCTGATTGAGAAAAGCGTTGACGGAATCAATTTTGAATCATTTACGATCGTGGATGGAGCGGGTACCAGTTCCGTAACCAATTCGTATGAAGTTGCGGATGATTCGCCCTTTTTTCCCTTGACATTTTACAGGCTGGAACAAACAGATTTAGACGGTAACTCAACTACCGGTCCCACGATCTCGGTTGAAGCACGCAAAGGAGAACAGGATTTCCGATTGTATCCGAATCCCGCAAGCAGAACCTCAACCGTTTTCATGCGATTACCTTCTGATCTTCTTGGTAAAGAGGTTTTGGTTGTTGTGTACGATGTCCTTGGTAATGAGCTCTATTCAAAGGTTGTTATCACGGGCTCTCAGGGAACGGGTTATTCCGCCATTGATCCTTCTCATTCTCTTAAGGCCGGAATTTATACAGTTACAGCTTCGGCCAACGACAAACTTTATAAGCAGAAGATCATCATTCAATGATCCGGTGTTTGTCAGAATTTTGTTGAAAACCCTCCTTTATCGTTTTACCTTCGATTCTTATCTTTGCCACCCCTTTGAAAAAAGGTGCGCTGAGGCGACCTAATTCCCTAAGAAGCAATAAATTATTTTGATTATTTATTTGGTGGATTGGGAAAGGGTTTCTACTTTTGCGTCCCTTTTAAAAGGGAGCTTTTTGTTTTTGAGTATTAATGACCTCAGGGTCATATAGATACTACGGTTCTTTGAAAAGTTTGAAGAAGGCTATGAAATAGCACAACCCTTGTTCTGCGGGATGCAGGACAAGAAGGTAATTTCTTGAGTATATAACACTCCTAGACAACCTCGACTTTCGAGTTGAGGTATACAGGATAATCAGACTCTACAATGGAGAGTTTGATCCTGGCTCAGGATGAACGCTAGCGGCAGGCCTAATACATGCAAGTCGAGCGGTAACAGGTGTAGCAATACATGCTGACGAGCGGCGCACGGGTGCGTAACACGTATGCAACCTACCCAAAACTGGGGGATAGCCCGGAGAAATCCGGATTAACACCCCATAACTCAGCGAGAAGGCATCTTTTTGCTGATAAACCTCCGGGGGTTTTGGATGGGCATGCGTCCGATTAGCTAGTTGGCGGGGTAAAAGCCCACCAAGGCTACGATCGGTAGGGGTTCTGAGAGGATTAACCCCCACACGGGTACTGAGACACGGACCCGACTCCTACGGGAGGCAGCAGTAAGGAATATTGGACAATGGAGGCAACTCTGATCCAGCCATGCCGCGTGAAGGATGAAGGCCCTATGGGTTGTAAACTTCTTTTGAACGGGAGAAAACCCCCTTACGTGTAAGGGGCTGATAGTACCGTTAGAATAAGGATCGGCTAACTCCGTGCCAGCAGCCGCGGTAATACGGAGGATCCAAGCGTTATCCGGATTCATTGGGTTTAAAGGGTGCGTAGGTGGCCTATTAAGTCAGTGGTGAAATCCTGCAGCTTAACTGTAGAATTGCCATTGATACTGATGGGCTTGAGTGTAGGTGAAGCGGGCGGAATATGACATGTAGCGGTGAAATGCTTAGATATGTCATAGAACACCGATTGCGAAGGCAGCTCGCTAAACTACAACTGACACTGAGGCACGAAAGCGTGGGTAGCAAACAGGATTAGATACCCTGGTAGTCCACGCCTTAAACGATGATAACTCGCTGTTGGCGATACACAGTCAGCGGCTTAGTGAAAACGTTAAGTTATCCACCTGGGGAGTACGTCCGCAAGGATGAAACTCAAAGGAATTGACGGGGGCCCGCACAAGCGGAGGAGCATGTGGTTTAATTCGATGGTACGCGAGGAACCTTACCTGGGCTTGAAAGTTAGGGAATGACCCTGAAAGGGGTCAGTCTGCAAAGACCCAAAACTAGGTGCTGCATGGCTGTCGTCAGCTCGTGCCGTGAGGTGTTAGGTTAAGTCCTGCAACGAGCGCAACCCCTATCTTCAGTTGCCAGCGAGTAATGTCGGGGACTCTGAAGAAACTGCCCGCGCAAGCGGTGAGGAAGGTGGGGATGACGTCAAGTCATCACGGCCCTTACGTCCAGGGCTACACACGTGCTACAATGGCAAGTACAATGGGCAGCTACACAGCGATGTGATGCTAATCTCTAAAACTTGTCTCAGTTCGGATAGGAGTCTGCAACTCGACTCCTTGAAGCTGGATTCGCTAGTAATCGTAGATCAGCAATGCTACGGTGAATACGTTCCCGGGCCTTGTACACACCGCCCGTCAAGCCATGGAAGTTGGGAGTATCTAAAGTCCGCCACCGCAAGGAGCGGCCTAGGGTAAAACCGATGACTGGGGCTAAGTCGTAACAAGGTAGCCGTACCGGAAGGTGCGGCTGGAATACCTCCTTTTTAGAGAAGATCTTACCACCCATGAAGTGACGTAAGTCTACTTCATGGACGGTTGTGTTATTTCATACTTCTTCAATTTTACCCAAAACGAGCCAGTGCAGGCTCAGCTAACTGTAACTGCGATCTGGATAAAAACAGTCCCGTAGCTCAGTTGGTTAGAGCACCACACTGATAATGTGGGGGTCAGCGGTTCAAATCCGCTCGGGACTACTCACTAAAGTTGAAGGCAAGGAAGTTTTAAGTTGGAATTCAACTTTCAAACTTTCAAACTTGAAACTTGAAACTTGTTTTGGGGGTGTAGCTCAGCTGGCTAGAGCACCTGCCTTGCACGCAGGGGGTCATCGGTTCGACTCCGTTCACCTCCACTTGTTGGGAAAGGGTCATCAGTCAATAGTCATTGTAAAATGACAAGTGACCAATGCCCAGTGACCAACGGAGTTCTTTGACATATTGGAAGAAAATATAAAGGTTAGAAATGACCTTACTTAAATTGTTTGTAGTACATACAACAATTTCACTGATAAGAAAGTAAGTAAGGGCGTATGGAGGATGCCTTGGATCTTGAAGGCGATGAAGGACGTGATAAGCTGCGATAAGCTACGGAGAGGTGCAAATAACCCGCGACCCGTAGATTTCCGAATGGGGAAACCCTCAGCGTTGAAGACGCTAATTCCGTTAATCTTTTGTTGTAGTAGTGGAATCACACTGGAAAGTGTAATCCATAGAGGGTGATAGTCCCGTACACGAAAGCGACAAGAGAGGAAAGCAAACCCGGAGAACTGAAACATCTAAGTACCCGGAGGAAAATAAAACAATACAGTGATTCCCTTAGTAGTGGCGAGCGAAAAGGGAACAGCCTAAACCCTGGCAATTACGGTTGCCGGGGGGTTGTAGGAGTTAAATCCTAAGTACCGCGGGACTCGAGAAATCCTGTGGGAATCTGCCAGGACCATCTGGTAAGGCTAAATACTCTCAAGATACCGATAGTGAACCAGTACTGTGAAGGAAAGGTGAAAAGCAACCCAAACAGGGTGGTGAAATAGAACCTGAAACCATACGCTTACAAGCTGTAGGAGCCTAAGAGTCGAGCTTGCTCGAAATTCTGGGTGACTGCGTGCCTTTTGCATAATGAGCCTACGAGTTACTCCTCTCTGGCAAGGTTAAAGACCTTTAGGTCTGCAGCCGAAGCGAAAGCAAGTCCGAATAGGGCGCATAGTCAGAGGGGGTAGACGCGAAACCTTGTGATCTACCCATGGTCAGGATGAAGGATCGGTAACACGGTCTGGAGGTCCGAACTGATTGACGTTGAAAAGTCACCGGATGAATTGTGGGTAGGGGTGAAAGGCTAATCAAACTGGGAAATAGCTCGTACTCCCCGAAATGTCTTTTGGGACAGCCTCGTGGATAAGTGTCATAGAGGTAGAGCTACCGATTGGGCTAGGGGGCTTCACCGCCTACCAAACCCTGACGAACTCCGAATGCTATGACATATTCCCGGGAGTGAGCCTGCGGGTGCTAAGGCCCGTGGGCGAGAGGGAAACAACCCAGATCACCTGCTAAGGTCCCTAAATGAACGCTAAGTTGATATAACGTGGTTCGATCGCATTGACAGCTAGGATGTTTGCTTGGAAGCAGCAAATCATTTAAAGAGTGCGTAACAGCTCACTAGTCGAGCGATTGAGCGTGGCTAATAAACGGGCATCAAGTGTTCTACCGAAGCAGTGACATTAAAGCAGATTCGTCTGTTTTATTGGGTAGGGGAGCATTCTGACAGCAGCGAAGGTGTGGCGTAAGCCGTGCTGGAGCGGTCAGAAAAGCAAATGTAGGCATAAGTAACGATAATGGGGGTGAAAAACCCCCACACCGTAAGACTAAGGTTTCCTGATCAACGTTAATCGGATCAGGGTTAGTCGGGACCTAAGACGTATGCGAAAGCAAAAGTCGATGGACAACTGGTTAATATTCCAGTACAAGTACCGTTGCGATGGAGTGACGGAGTAGTGAAAGATCTGCGCACTTACGGATATGTGCGTTGAAGGGTGTAGGTATATCTTTGGTTGGCAAATCCGCCAGAGATGCTGAAACCTGACAGTACGGCGAGCCTCCGGGCAAGCCGATAATGATCCTAATCAGACTCCCGAGAAAATCTTCTAAGCTTCAGACGAGTACTTCCCGTACCGTAATCCGACACAGGTAGTCGAGGAGAGAATCCTCAGGTGCTCGAGTGATCCATGGCTAAGGAACTAGGCAAATTAACCCTGTAACTTCGGGAGAAAGGGTGCCCCCTTCGGGGGGCCACAGTAAAAAGTTCCAGGCGACTGTTTATCAAAAACACAGGGCTTTGCTAAAACGAAAGTTGACGTATAAGGCCTGACACCTGCCCGGTGCTGGAAGGTTAAGAGGAGAGGTTAATCGTAAGATGAAGCTTTGAATCGAAGCCCCAGTAAACGGCGGCCGTAACTATAACGGTCCTAAGGTAGCGAAATTCCTTGTCGGGTAAGTTCCGACCTGCACGAATGGTGTAACGATCTGGAAACTGTCTCGGCCATGAGCTCGGTGAAATTGTAGTCTCGGTGAAGATGCCGAGTACCCGCAACGGGACGGAAAGACCCCGTGCACCTTCACTACAACTTAACGTTGACTTTGGATAAATGATGTGTAGCATAGATGGGAGACTTTGAAGTTCCGGCGCTAGCCGGGATGGAGTCACCAGTGAAATACCATCCTTCATTTCTTTGAGGTCTAATCCGGCGCAAGCCGGAAACATCGTTTGGTGGGTAGTTTGACTGGGGTGGTCGCCTCCCAAAGAGTAACGGAGGCTTTCAAAGGTACCCTCAGTACGCTTGGTAACCGTACGTAGAGTGCATTAGCATAAGGGTGCTTGACTGCAAGACCGACAAGTCGAGCAGGGTCGAAAGACGGATAAAGTGATCCGGTGGTTCCGCATGGAAGGGCCATCGCTCAAAGGATAAAAGGTACGCCGGGGATAACAGGCTGATCTTCCCCAAGAGCTCATATCGACGGGGAGGTTTGGCACCTCGATGTCGGCTCGTCACATCCTGGGGCTGGAGAAGGTCCCAAGGGTTAGGCT